>NFZC01008276.1_pt1 | contig 38022 bp, 39 predicted proteins | sample 1095391 | NCBI WGS metagenome assembly NFZC01 (sample SAMN03609890, study PRJNA323583) | gut metagenome | isolation source: feces | host: Rattus norvegicus | place: Denmark: Riget | collected 2013
AATTCTTTAGAAATTTGTTCTAGATCTCCGGCAATTGTAGTAGATAAAGAATCCCACAATTCATCCATTCCTTCTAATCCATTTTTAAAGCTTTCATCAAAAATATCTCCAGTATTAACTAAACCAGAAGTAATTCTATCTATCATAGAATCAAAACTATCACCAGCTCCTGCTAGAGAATTATTCAATATATCTTGAGTTAATTCACTTAAATCACCAGTTTTTTGTAATAATCCTAAGATAGTAGCCGCAGTAGCATCTCCTGAATTAGCAAAAGCTTCCATCATTTTTTCTAAGGCTTCTTCATTAGCGCCTAAATCTTTATAGATTTGAGAAACTTGCTCTCCAACAGTTCCTGTATAATCTTCAGCATTTAAACCTAAAGCTTTAATAGTTTCAGATAAATTATTAACTTCTCCATTATTATTTAAAATATCGAAAGTTTTTGTTAATTTTTCTTCTAGACTATCTAAACCATCAAGTTCACTTTCTGATACTCCTAAAATTTGAAGTAATTTAGCTGAAGCCATTTGTTGTTGCATTTCTGCTTGGGCTTGCGCATTTTCTTCTAAATTCTTTTTCATATCTTCAAAAGCTTTATTTAATTGTTGAACGGCCTCTTCTTCAGAAATTGTTCCTGCTTTTAATCTTTCAACAATTTTATCGTATTCATCAAGAGCACCTGAACGAATATCAATACTTTCTTGTTGAAGTTCATCATTTTTTTGAGAAGCGAATTGATATAATTCATTAACTGCATCTTCATAAGCTTGCTTTGCGTCTTCAACTGCATCGGTATTTTGAACATACACATATCCAAAAGTTCCGTCAGCATTTCTTTGAAGCATCATTTGATATTGTTCATTATTATAAGCTCTTTCCAAATCAATGCGCGCTTTTACGACATTATACTGTTTTGTTGCTAAATCTAAATCAGTTTGAGTTAATTTTTCTTTAGAATTTAAATATTTTAACTCATCGTTCATAAATTTTTTCAAAGCAGCTTGAGTTTCAGGATCATATTGATAACTTTGAATATCTTTATTTATTTGACGCTCTAATTTAGAAAGATTATAAATTTTAGTTTCAGTATCTAAATATTTTTTTCTTTCCGTATTAATCTTATTTAAATCTTCTTGAGCTTCATCAAGAGTTTTTCCTCCAAATAGAATTTCTTCTAATTTTAAACGCCCAGATTCCATAGCAGTATCATATTTTTGTTCTAATAGATCTGCTAATTCAGACTCTTGATCTAATACTTGAGCCTGCATCTCCATATATTTATCATTAGCTAAAATCCATTCTTCAGTTCCTTTCTCAAATTGATCTCTAGAATTTTTAAATATTTCTGCGGCTTGTTTAGATTGTTCTATATTATTTCTATATATAGAAGTAATATTACCATACAAATTATTTAAATTATCAAAATTATCAAGATTTAATCCTTCAGCCATATCAATAATATATTCATATTGACCAATAATATTTTCATATCTATCAAATTCTTCTTCTAATAGATCTAAAGCTTCATCTAATCCATCTGCAAAGGCTTCACCTAATTCTTCTGCAAAATCCATTAAATCACTAGCTAAATCTTGCATTTGTTCTTGCTGTTCTTCAATCAAGTCCATTTGAGCCTGAGTATTACCCTTTAAATCTGGATTAGTTAAAATATCATTAATAAATTTATTAGCATCACCAGTTTGAGCAAAAATATCTTGAATTCCTTGTAAGCTATTAATTAATTGCTTAGCTGATTCTTCAGCTATAATTGAGAAACTAAATTTTCCCTTTTTTAAACGTTGCGCATCTCCTATAAATTCAATTAAATCTGAATCTTCTTCAGTCGCATCTACTATTAATTCAATAGTATATTGAATTTTTTCTACGGCTAGATCAGCTAATTCTGTTTTAATTTCTTCAATAGCTTCTAAAGCATCTCTTCTAGAATCAATTACATCATCTTCATATTTATCCATAGCATCTTGCAAATCTTCTACAGCTTCTTTTGCGGATTCCTTAGCATCTCCTGAAAGTTTGTTAGCTTCGTCTTGTTTTTTCTTTAATAATTCATTATAATTAGAAATTAAACCGTCTTCATCAAACTCTACACCTTGTTTCTTTAAAGATTCCTGCTGTTCTTTTTCTAATTCTTTGATTTTTTCTAACTTTTCTTGTTGAACTTTCAAAGATTCTCTGTTTAAATCTATTTCTTTATTAATCGCATCTACATATTTATTTCCATAAACGCGATCTTTTTGTTCTTCTATTATACTCAACTCATGATCAATTTGATCTAATAAATCATTATATCTTTTTAGTGGATCGAGGTCTAATTCAAGGTCTTCAACTTCTTTTTCTGAAGAACCTCCCCCTCCGCCTCCAGAGCCACCAGACGGTCTACTAGGAAGAGAGCCTCCTCCGCCACCGCCACCAAAGCTAGGCTTAGTAGGGATTCCTCCAACAGAACCATAACCAGGTAAATTAAATGGATTCTCTTCTTTTAAATCATTCATAATACCTTCTAACTCTTTCAAAGCATTTAATTTGCCAGGATCTACAATAGCTTCTCCGGCATCTGCTTTTATTCTGCGAATAATCGCGTCAATAGTGCTAACTAAAGCTCCTTTAGTTGCTTTTCCGGCAGTAACTGTTGTAGCCGCTCCTACATTGCCTCCTAAAGCTTCCGCCGCTTTATTAACGCTACCAAAATAACCACTAGCAATAGTAGCCATTGAATCGAACTGTCCTTGTGTAACTATTACACCGTCATTAGCTGCAGCGTCTTCTCCTTCGACTTCCTTTTTTAATTGTTCTAGCTTATAAACAGCAACAGCTGCGTCTACTTGTTTTTTACTATTGGCGCCTTGAACTGCTGCATATATTTTTGCTTCTTCAGTATTTCCCGCAGCCATAGCTTCGTTATATTTCTGAGTTTGATAGGCTTGAGCAACTGCTTGTCCTAATTCTATACTAGTCATAGCAGAAGCATTTTCTAATATATTTTTATATACAGCTCTTTGTTCATCTACAGCGTTTTTATATTCATTTAAAGTAGAATAATTATTTGCATCTACCCCATACATATCTTCATTAGCTTTTATAGCTTCCTTATTCATACTTTTAAATGCTTCAAAGTACTCTTCACTATCACCCATTAAGACAGAATATAGTTGATCGGCTCTTTTTTCCATGTCTTTAACGTCACTTTTAGACATTAATTCTGGATCTGCTTTAGCATCATTAATTTCATCAACTAAATCTGTATAAGCTTCTCCAACGGCATTGAAATTTTCTGCACTTTCTTCTGCAAAATCTCTAATTTCTTCTCCCCATTCTTCATACATAGAAGCATCATAATATTCCTCGAAATCTTCTTGAGATAATTCTCCTACTGAGCCGCCTTCTTTATCTTCTTGAAAATTGCGAACTTTTTCTTCTAAATCACCAATTTGTTTTTCTGCTTCCTCTAAAGATTCTTCACTTATAGAAACATCCAATTCAACATCTTGCTTTAGATTTTCGTAAACAGTTGCCCCTTGATTATAAGGTTGATTAGCTAAAAATAGACCAGTAGCATTTTCTTGATATGTATTAGAAATTTCTGATTGAGCAGTTTCTGCTTGACTAGTCATATTAGTATATTGGTTCATTCTGCTTTGAACCCATTCATTTCTTGTAGCATCCGTTAAAAAAGTCCCCTTTAAGAAATCTGCTTCAGAACGAATTTGTGAAAAGTAGTTTGTTAATTGTTCTGAATTCATTTGCAATTCTATACCCAAATCTATTACACTTTGTCGCATAGAATCCGTTAACGCATTGAATTGGTTGCTTTGTTCTTGAGTAAGCATAGACAAAGCTTCCATTGTAACATTTATTTGAGAGATAAATGCTTCATTACCTAAAGAAGAATATAAATAACTATTATATGAACTAGCACTCATTAAATTGTTTTGTAAACCGCTAGACAAGTTTTGGAAAATCGCATTTCCATATAATGTTGGTTTAGTAACTAATTCATTCCAATCTGAAGCAATATTAGCTAAAGATTGCTGATGAGTAGCTAATTGTTGTTCAAGAGAGCTTAATTGATCAGACATATCCTTACCAGTTGTTAAGGCTTCTTGTCTTACACTAGCTATTTTTGCTTTTATATTTTCAATTTCTTGTGTATTTAAAGCATAACTTTGTCCTAGTAAATTAGCATTTTCTCCTGCTTGTCCGGCTAATTGAGAATATGTCAAATACTGATTCATTTCAGCTTGTTGTCTTAAATAGCTTTTTTGTCCAGTTTCTGCATTAGTATAAGCTCTAGATAAATCTAATATAGCTTGTCCTTCAGTATTATAATATTTTATTAATTCAGGAGCATAATTTTCAACATATTCAGCTACTTGAGCATATTGACTGCGTTGTTGTTCAGTCATATTTTCATAAGTTAAACCAGTATCTTGATACGCTTTTGCTAAATCATTATAAGTAGATTCAATAGAAGATAAATCATTCATCTGTTGATTGATACTATTAGTAAAACTTAAAGTCGCTTCTTTCGCAGCATCTATTTTATTATTTAATTTTTCAAATTCACTCTGCCCAATACCTGTTACTTCTAATAAAATAGGTCCTAAAACGGATATTGCTGTTCCGATTGCGCCATATGCTCCAGGAAGCAAACTTAATGTTGCTCCTAATCCAGATAATGCTCCTTCAACTTTTTGAGATATTGTAAGAGCTTCATCTAAAAGTGTATTAAGAACTTGAAGACCTCCAGCTCCACCAATAGCCCATTGAGAGGCTTTTTCGACAATAGATGTAATGCTTGCACCTTTTCCTAAAAGACTAATTTTATTTTTAGACTCTTCTTCTCTTTGTTTATTATTATTAATTGTCTTATTTGTTTGTTCCAACTCTGCTTGAGATGCTCTTTTTAATGCTGTGATTTCTTCATTAGCAGCTGCGATAACTGCAGCTTTTTCTTCATTAGTTGAAGCTATTTTTTGCTTTGTTAAAATAGCATAAGCATTAACATTATTATTTTTTTCACTTATATTATTTGCAATAGCTTTTTGTTGTTCTTCTGTTAAAGTTGAAAAAGAAGTTAAAACAGTTTGACCTTCTTTTGTTTGAGTAATCTCTTCATTACCCGTAGGTCTTATAACCGCATCTTCTTCTAACTTTGTAGTAGCTTTTATTGCTTCTCTAATTTGAGCAGTTAATTCTTCATATTTCTTTATTTGTACATCTATATTTTTAAGATCTTCTTCTGAAGCACTTGCACTTTCTTTTTTCAATTCTTTTACAAGTCCTCTTCTTTGTTCTTTTAGTTTTTCTAAAGATCTCTCTGCGCTTGTTAATGTTTCTTGTTTTAGAACAGTATCTAAATCAGAATAGTTCTGTTTTGATGATATTTTTTCTATTTCATTCTGAGGTAATAACTTGTTAGAAGTAATTCTTTTTATTTGTTCTTCTGCTTTTTCAGCATCTCTTCTATTTTCTAATTTTCCTTGATTTGCAACTATTAAATCTTGTTCTTGTTTTTCTAGGTTGTTTTTCTTTTCTTGTAAAGCTGCTTGTTCTTTTAATAAATTTACTGCTTGTTTGTATTCTTCCTGTTCTCTTTCTGTTAAAGAAAGACTCATTTCTTTATATCGCAATAATTTAATTTGTTCATCTGAACCGGCATATTTATTATAATCAGCCTCATCTTGAGCTATTCCTTTATCAAAATTTTCCTGTTCTTTTTTTCCTAATCTATCTTGCGCCCATCTAGAAATAGAAGGTGATACGGCATTCAATAAAGGTTTTCTTAATAAAGCTGCTCCACTAGTAAGAATTCCTTGTAATCCACCAGTTTTATCTACAACACTTGTTAATAAATCTAATATATCTGATAATGTTGAATAGAAAACTTTCAACATATCTGTATTAAGCAATTCTCCATATAAAGCTTCTGCTGATACTTGAGCCTGATTTTGAATCGCTTCTAAAGATTCCATATAAATAGCATTTTGTCTAGATAATGCTCCTTCAGAATCTTCGCTCATAGCAGTATATTCTTTATACATATCATAATTTCCAAGTAACGCTCTTAAACGGTTAGCTTGTCTTGTTCCTGCCATTTGAGTTGTAATAGCTTTTTGAGCATTTTCAGATAAAGTATCCCATGCTGCGGCTACTTCATCTAAAATTTGAGGAATATCTTTAAGTTGTCCAGTGGCTTCATCAAATACTGTTAATCCAGAACCAGTAGCTTTAAATACTTTTTCAATATTTGAAGTATATTCACTATCTGCAACTTTTAAATCATTAAAACGACCAATGATTGCATTTAATGAAGTACCGATAGTTTCAGGAGCTTCTCGAGTAACAGAAGAAATTGTTGCAATCATACCAAGAGTTTGATCAATGGTAAAATTAGCATCTGAAGCTGACGCAGCAACTTTTTGTGAAGCTTTTGCGATTTCTTCGAAATCTGTTGCAGTACCCGCACCTACTTGAGCAATTTTATCTAATACTTCTACTGTTTTACTTGCTTCTACATTAAAACCGTTTAAAATAGCTGTAGCTTGATCCGCTGTAGAAGACACGCTTTGATTAGAAATATTGGCAGCTTGTACTGTAGCATTAGTACGTTCCATTACTTCATTAGTAGATAAACCTTGTTGATAATAAATTTCTGAAGCTTTTAAATAATCATTGGTTACAGAACCTAATTCTTTAGCAGTAGCCATACCAGTTTCTAAGAAACCGTTCATTTCAGATTGAGATTTACCACTAACAATTCTAATATTTGTTAAATTTTCATCTACGTCTTCTAAAAAAGTAATAACTTCTTGCCATTTTGATAAAACACTGTCAACAAAATTATTAACTAAATTATATCTTAAAGAATTTGCTAAAGTTCTACCAAATTTATCTAATGCAGTTTCATTTCTTTTAATTGGACCTTCTATTGAAGCAAAACCTTCACTAAAATTTTTTACCTGTGAAGTAGAACCTTTTAAATTTTTAGATAAATTATCATTAAAATTACTAACGGCTTTACTTAATCCGTTATTTTTTCCTAAATCATCAAAACTCTGTTTTAATTTTTCTAATTCTTTTAAACTACCTTTATATGCTTCTTCTCCTAATTTTCCAGAATCAAAAAGATTTTTTAAGCTTGATTCCATTTGAGAAACGTTTTTTAAAAATTCACCTGTATCTGCGGTAAACTTTAAAGGAATTATTATGGACTCTGTTTTTTGTGCCATTTAAACACTTCCTTCCTAAATCTTTAAAAAATTTTGTTTATAATCTGCTAGAGATATTAAATTTCCTTTAATAGTAATTTGATGAGTTAAAATATTTTGTTTAACTATTAAATTTCTTTTTAAAGCCGCCATATCGTATCTATAGCCACTTCTCCATTGGCCATTAATTTGTTTAGGTTTTTTTAATGCTCCTGTTATATTGCTGTCTAATATCTTAGATTCTGTATTTTTTATATACGCTCCTCGATTGAATTCAATAAAACTACTAACATTATTTTTTACTTGGTCGCTTAATAATCTTTTCATCATATACTTATAATAAATAGGGGTAGGAATAATTTCACCATTAATATCCATAAAAGCGCTACTTTCAGGTTTAATATTATTGGCTAAAACATCTAATAAAAATTTTGTTAAAATACCACCAAAAGCCGCATCTATAGCTGTTATACTCCAACCTGGACTTGATTCTTTAAAAACTTCAGAAATTTTTCCGTCTTTTTTATTAAAATCAGATTTTAATAAATAAAAATTTAGAGCGTTATAAAATTGGGCTCCCCTACGTCCATTTCCAAAATAATCACTAGATGATGTTCCTTCTAAACTCATAAAAGCTAAAGCTTTTCCTATTGATATATTATCTGCTATATTAATAAATTTAGCAGCAGTTCCATATCTTTTTGTAGAAATGGTTACACTTTTTCTTTCTGAATTTTTATTATCATACTTTATCGTGATATCAGCTTTTTTATCTTTTGTAATAAAATTTTGTATTCCTTTAGCAACAGCATTCTTAGGATCTTTTAAATTTATAATATTTTTCTTGATTGATAATTGAGCTATTGGAATATTAATTTCATTCTCGGCTCTTGATTTTGTTCCTGTGTGCAATATTTCTTCGTTAATTTTCCCATGTACTTTCTCTAATATAGGAGATATAATTTTTTTACCTATAATTCCAGAACTATATTCTCCGACTGTCGCACCTTTTATTTTTGTATTTATAATACTTCTACAATCTTTAATTATTTCATCAATTTCAGAAGGCCGTATTGGTATTCCTTTTTGCATACTAGAAGATATTTTCTCTAATTTTGCATTTATAGCGTCATAAGATGGTTCTTGCCATTGAAAAGTTCCCGAAAATAAAGTATCATCTGAAGAATCTTCTTTTAAAGTAACAGCATTGTCAAAAATTAATTTAATTAATGATAATGACATAGCTCTTTTCTTCGAGTCTAATGATTGTCCACCCTCAGAAGACATACCTTTTAAAAATTCTTCATATAAATTTATTCCAGAAAAGCTTTTTAAAATACTATTTATATAAGATTCTATTCCCTCTTCATCTTTTTTTGTAAGTAGTTGTCCTAGAATGTTTGAATATCCACTAACTTTAGCTGCTTGTATCATTCTTAATTTCATAGCAGCTTCTTCTCCTTCTTCTAATTTAAGTTGTGCTTCTTCAGAACTTAATTCTTTTATTTTTTTAATAGTATCACTATTAAAGATTTCTATAAAAGTTGTTAATAAATCACCATATTTTTCTGCGCTTTTTAGAAAATCTTTTGAGCTCATCCCAACAGCGCTTTTAAATTGTGCTTCTATATTCTCAGAATTTCTTTTTAATTTAGCTTCTAAGGTAGTTTTAGATCCTCCGCCTCTTAATCCATTGTCTTCTAAAGCTCCCGCATAAGACAAATGGACATAATTAACTATATCAAAATTTGTTTTTTTCCTCATAATTAATCATGTCCTTTATATATTATTTATTATTTTGAATAACTTTTGCAGCGCTAACTACTGAGGCTAATGACTGCGTCATACCAACAACTAAAGAGTTAACTGCTGCACTAGCAGAATTAATAGACTCTTTAAAATCTTCATAAGCTAAATCAGCATAACTAATTAATTCTTTTACTTCATTAGGATTTATTTCTTTAATAGCATCTAAAGTCTCTTGAATTATATTATTAGACTCTAATAAATCATATAAATCGCAAATAGCCATATCTTCAACATCTTTAATATTAATATCGGTATATTCTAATACTAATAAAGTATAAAAAGTACTATCATAAATCATTCTATCGATTCTCTGTGTTTTTTCATTATAAGCATTTTGTAAAGCTGCAGTAATAATACTCTGTTTTTTATAAGTGCTCTTACAAGCATCTACATTAATTACTTCGTTTCCAATATTAAAGCTTACTTGTTTTTCATCTTTTTTCAATTCTAACATATTATAATCGTCCTCCTATTTATAATTATATTCTTCCACTATTAATATTATAGCATATTTTTTTGTTTTTGTCAACAAAAAAAAGGATTGTTTTAAACAATCCTTTTAGTCTAAGATGTTAATTGCGCACAATACTTTCTTAGTTTTGTCGAATTTAATATAGTCTGACATAGCTGTAACTTCAAAGCTGAATGTTGAAGGATCTCCAGAGTTAGCCATCGCAATATTAAAGTTAGAAGATACTTTTCCTTTTGGAATTACGAACTGAGCTGGACGGTCAACACCATCTGCTTCACGACGGAATAAAGTTTCTGCTTCAATATAGAAGTAATCAGAGAACTTATCAGCAGTAATTTGTAAGCTACTTCCCGCTACTTTTACATAACCATCAATATAGTAATAGCTTCCACCTTCAAAAGTTGCACAAGATAATACGTTTTCTGCAACAGTTACTTCTGCTACTGTAGTTCCAATTTCAGAACCTGCTTCATCAGTTTGATAAACTTTTGGAGCAGCAGCCTTAGCAGCTTCTGTTCCTTCTGTTTTACCATCACATAAAGTTGCATCTGCACCCGCTAATTCGGTAATTTCATCACTAATATCAATAGTAGCGCCTTCTTCTCCAGCTGTTGCGCGTCCTTTTACTAATACATGGTGATAATAGTCTTCTGAAGTTGCTAAGTTAGCACCAACCAAAATACTTAATCCAAGTGGTGAAATTAAAGCGTCTTCAAAAGTGAATTTCATTTCTTTTTCACCAGACCATGTAACTAATTTAGGGTTACCACGTCCACCTTGAGCGAAAACGTCTGTAGCACTACCTTCCAAGCTAGAAGTTTTACAAGTGTCAAAATAGATTACTAATTCATCTTTCATGAAAGTTCTGTCTCCGATTTTTGTATTATCGGCTTTACATTTAAAAGCGACGTTACAAATCTCTCTTACACCAAATTTCATTTATATAACCTCCTTATTTTCTATTTTATTATAAATCTTCATACCAACTCTCTAATTTTATATCTTTAGCTCCAGCAAGTAAAGCTCTCATCAATTGTTCGTATTCTTCGTGTTTTTGATATCTCTTTAACTGATTGTAAAATTGATATACGGTAAATTCATTATATACCGTTTTTAAAGGAAGTTTTAGACCATCTGCTAAACTAGAAATAGCATTACAAAATACGGACTTTTGATCTTTATTTTTCATAGAATTTATTTTATTTCGCCCTTCTTCTAGTTTTTTAGCAATTCTTTCTGCAACTTTAGATTGAGTATTATAAGAAGATTTATTTTTTTTATTTGAATAACAGACATAATTAATATATGACTTTAAAATATTAAAATTTAAATCCGTTATTTTTACTGTATTTTTTTCATTATTTTTATTTTTTAAAATTATCCAAAAATTTTCTAAATCTATTTCAATATCATATTCTTTAAAAATTATTTGTAAAAATAATACTAAATTATATTGTTTTTCTTTTTTAGTTTTTAAAAGAAGCATAATCCATAAAAAGTTACTAACTTTTTCAACCTCTTCTTGTGTTAAATCTCCTATTAATTGTTCTCTATCAAAATTAATAGTAGCTAAAGCATCTAAATATCTATCTTGCCCCATTTTAGCAATATCTATTAAATAAGGTTGATTCAATATAAGATTTAATTCTTTTATAAGTATATCTGTTCCAGATTCTAAAGTCATCTGATCAACTGTAGGTTCTTTAGTTAATATCTCATTGTCCATTAGGGATTTTATCTGAAGAGTATCTTGAATTTGTAAAACCAAAAGTTAAACTAAGCCCACAATATTCTGTATCAGAAGCTAATATAGTCTGTTTAGCAGTATAAAATTGCATTTTTCCTATACCTGAAAATTTTTGCGTATCACATATTTCTAAAATTATTTGAGCGATAGAATAAGGTCTTAATTCTAAATCTCCAAATTTATTATTAATTTTCCAATTATCTATATGACATAAAATATCTATCATAAATAATCCATCAAAATACATAATATTAGTTTCATTTGCACAAAAATTATCAAAATTTAAAACAATATAATTTTGAATTTTATTATCTTCATTTAATTGCACTCTTGGTACGATTTGAATATACTCTTCTTCAATTAGTTTTTCTTTTTGATCAGATGTTAAAATATCTTTTTTATAAACATCTTTTGTAGTATAAAATAATAATTTACATAAATTATCATTTTGAATAAGTTTTTGAGCGACACTTGTTAAATCTTTTGGTATCGCTTTAAAACCATAAACTTTACTTTTTGTAGCATCTATCATTAAAAGCTCCTATCTATAATATATCTAAAAGATTTTTTATTTTTATTTCTTTAGAAACTCCAGATTCTCCTGTTGGAACGTACTCTAAAATAAAATCTCCTACTTGTTTTCCAATTTTTATTTTACACATATTCTCATTAGATTCAACTATTTTAGCTAAATCATTATTAATCTTCCACTCTCCATAAGAGTGAGTAGATTCACCATTAATATTTCTAATAATTTCATAAGTATAGGAAAGAGTTGCTTTAACTAAATCAGGACCTTTAATAGAATATATATTAACAACAGAAGGATTTTCTACAATTTCCAATTCATAATTTTTACTTGTATTACTTTTAATACCTTTTATAGAAATATAAGCGGTACCTAAAGTATCAAATAATATAATATTATTTTCTTGTAAAGTACAATTACGAACTTCTATAGAATATTCATCTTCTATGATATTTCCATCAATCTTTGTAACAGGATTAATTAAAATCGTAGTATTTATTTTATTTTCTGAAAAAGAATCTAGATTACTTTCTATGATTGTTTTTGTATTAATTTGTCCCATAGGTAAATCAGAAGTATCTTCATCTTTGTTCCATCTGGTAATTTTTAAAGAATATAAGATAATATTTTTATAAGTAGTTGTATCTATTCCTCTAACTTCCCAAACATAATTATCTATAATAAATTTATCATAGATTTGTAGTTTTTTAGAAGTTTCATTTTCACTTAACAATAATTGCGCGCTATCTTCTAAATAATCAAGTACGTAATCTGTTTTAATGCCTTCTATTCTACTAGAAGTTCTAGAAAAACTACCTAATTGAGAATATTTATTTCCATATTTATCTTTCCAAGAAATAAAACAATTTGCTTCGCGCATTTCGCCTAAAAAGTAATTCTTTTCAGTATTCCTTTGCAAATAAATAAGCCAATTAGTATTATCTCGCTCCCAATATAATATATCTCCAGTTTTTATACTAGTAGATAAAGGAAGCGCAATTTTTTTGTAATCATATCTTGCACTTAATTGAGATGTCTGTATTATTGCCGAAATAGGAGTCTCTTTATCATTTTCCTTATAAATAGTCTCACTATTATAATCTTTTTCTAATCGTCTGTAAAAAGCTCTATCTTTTAAAGCTTCTCTCGAATTATATTTAACGCGTTCCACGTATTTTTCGTAATAAGTCACTATTATTATTTCCTTTTCCAGATAATTTAAAATCTGTAGCAATAATATTTCCATCTTCTGTTTGACGATGATTTTGATAGTAAAATAACTTTTTTTCTAACTGTTTTTGATAATCTTCTTTTAAATTTAATAAACCAGTTAATTGATTTTTAGTATTTAATACTTTCGCATCGGATCCAGTATATTGTAATTCTGTTAGTCGAACAGTTGTAATCTGTCTTTTTAACCATTCAATAACCATTAATGTTGTTATTATATCAATTTCTTCGGGTGTTAATTTTAAATTAAAATGTTCTAATTCTAAATTATAATCAAATAAATTCTGTTTTGGAAAACGAAAATTTACAATAGCTGAAGTCAAAAATCCTTGAAGATCTTCATATGTTTCTTCTTCAGACCAAGAAATATACATATCATCCGTTACTGTGTGCAAGAAATTATTATAAATTAAGGAAAAATCTGTACTTTCAGCCATTATATACCTCCTATTTTATACAGGAACTCTCTGTCCATTAACTATTTTATATTGAGGTTCTTTCTTTGTATCTACTGCTTTAAAAGGCTGTGCTTTTCGATGTTTAGTTTCAGTAGTAGATTGAACCGAATGTGTTTCTAAATCTTCATTTTTATTATCAATAGCCTTGTTAACATCTACGTGTGTATAATTTTGGATTATTTTTCTTTTTTCTAAATCATTAATTTCCAAATTAATCGCAGTGTCTTTGATTAATTCTTTAGTACCTTCATTTCCAAAGTTTAAAGCGTCATCTAATTGATCTCTACTACCATTTATTAAAAGTTCTTTAATATCTTCAGGCGTGTAGGTATCTTCTAGTTCTAAATTTAATTCTAATTTTTTAATAAGCTCTGGATCGTTAATAATTAAACGATTTTCCAAAATAAAACGTCCACCTGGATTATATGCAATATTTCGAATACTTTCTTCAGACAATAACATTTTAAATCCTAATCTTGGGAAAATTCTAGTGATATTTGTATTATATTCTTTAACAGACAAGTATCCATTATATTTACTAATTACTTCGTATTCTTTTGACATTATTTATAATTCCTCCTATTTATAATCCAATGAAGAGAGAGAAAAATTATTTTCTCTCTCTAAAAATTATTTTACTCTGATTTTAAGTTTGTAATTGTATAAGTTGCGATATCATTATAAACGAAAGCAGCTACACCAAACTTCTTATAAGTATGTAACTCTTTTGACCAGTCAGAGTTAGATTCGATTTCTTTAACTTGAGTAGCACCTTGTAAAGCGATATTAAAGATAGCTTCACGTCCAGCTGGGAAAATATAAGCTTTAGAACTATCTACTACTTTAGTTTTGTTAGTTTCATCAGTGAAAGACTGAGGTAAGATAACAATCTTAGCACCTTTATAGTTAGCTAAGTATCCTACGTTACGACGAGCTTTCTTTTCTTCTTCAGATGCCCAATCAGAACCTTCAGTAATTTCACGAGCAAAAGTTTCAGTACAATAAATTACTGGACTTCCATATACGCTTACTACATCTAATACTTTATTTAAAGCTTTAGGATCGAAATCTGAAGTTTCACCTTTGTTAGCAGCAGGTAAAGAAGTTTCAATCTTTGTAATTGTTTTTAATACTTCATCGTAAACACGGTCTTCCATACCTAAAGAAACGACTTCTAACATTTCATTCCAGTCGATACGTCCTGTCAAGAAATCTTCAAAAGCGATTTGGCAAGCACCACCGATTGCAGTCATTTCAATAGTAACCTTACCTTGTTTACCAAGTTTGAACACTTCGTAAATACCAGCAGGACTTACTTTTGTAATGAAGGCGCGAGCGCGCAAGTTTTTATTTGGACGTTTGATTTCGATTTCTGGTTTATCAGTTTCGCCATATTGAACAATTTTAGCGAACCCTTCAAAGAATTTTTCTAATTCAGGTGGCATTTTTGCATCAATAGACTCAGAGATTAAATCGAATAAATCCCATTTATTTTTTTCATATCCTGAACGAGTTTTGCAAATTTCAAACAATTCAGAACGTAATGTTTCTTCCATAGCTTCAGCAGTTAAAACTGTTCCGTCTTCCATAGAATATTCAGTAACATTTTTACCACGTTTGCCATCTGTAAGAGCTTTCGCTAATTTTCTAATTTGAGCAAATTCCATTTTTAATTACCTCCTATTCTGTAACTGGCGCAGCATCAACGCCTGTAATAACTAATTTTAATGCACGCTGACCATCTGGTAACGTATAATCTTTAACACATTCTGCTACAACTTGTGCTCCAGTAACTTCTGTGCTTTGAGTCCAATATCCGTCTGTATCAGCTACGAATTTAGCTCCTGCAGGAACTAGTGTACTACCATCTTCATGAGTGTCATCAATTTTTACAGTATTAGTTGTAAAAGTATCTCCTACATGTAAACCGTAAACACGTGGATAAGCGTCCATAGCTACCTGATATGGAGTTTCTTTCTTAGCCATCATAGCGTAATCACAATCCTGTTGATAACGTTCATCTTCCAAAATAATTTCGTTGTAAACCAAACCAACTAAACCCTTACCTTTAGCCGATGGAGCTTTTACTTTTTGAGCAACTTGATCATAAACTAAAGCCATTCCGTTTTCAATAACTGTTAAACCACTATCAGCAGGTAATTGCGCATAAACTTCTTTTGTAGTCTGAGCAGTTAAACGGTTAGGTTCTAATTGACCATAGCCTACTTTATTCATTTTACTTTCTGCCATATTATCCTCCTTGTTTCATTTGTTTCTGTTTCTTTAACACTGCAGCTTGCCAACTATTGCTATCAATACTTTGAAAATTGCTATCTTCTTCTTCTAAAATAGTGAAATCATTTTTATTGTTTGTAGACGTTTTAGTATTTACCATGATTTCTTTCATATATTCAAAAGCAGTAGTAACTGCAAGTGTATCTAATTCTTTTAAATCGTAATCGGAAATATTCTCTTTAATTTCTTCAACTTTTTCTTGTGGGATGTAAGTAGAATATTTCTCTAACAATTCGATTTTCTTATCGTTTAATTCTTTTTCTTTATATTTGTTTAATTCTTCTTTAAGAGCCTCGTTTTCAGCTTTTAAAGTAGCATAATCTTCTTGAATATGTGCAAGTTCTAATTGAGAATCTAATAAATCTCTTTTAATTTGCATATAATCTTCTTCATTAGTTTCATCAATAGAAGAATCAATATTCAAATCTTCAGGATCTAATTCTTCAGCTTCTTGTTCAATTTGTTCTAATTCTTCTTCAGTAGGTTCAACGTCTTCTGCTTCAACTTCTTCATTTGTTTCGGCCTTTTCTTCTTCTGTTTCGTCTTCGTTTTTATCCTCTTTGTAATCATTAAGAGCAAATTGAAGTTCTTCTTTCATTGCAGATAATTTCTCTGCAAAACTTGTATCAAGAGCAAAATTAGAAGTAAATCCAGCTCCTTCAAAACAAGGTTCAATATCTTGTCCTAAAATACATAGTCCAATAAATTCTGCTTGTGTAAATACGTACCAGAATCCACTTTCCATTTCAGTCCATTGACCAACGATTGTTTCAGGATTTAGTTCCATAGATTGATTATTTTTATTTTCTTTTAAAATTGACAATTCATCATATCTACCTGTCCATAAGTAAGCTTCGGTGCATAAATATTCTCTTTCAACAGAATCTTTATCAACACGTTTTTCCCACCATGTACGAGGATTTAAAGGAATAAAACCATAAGGAACAGGTCCTACTTTTTTAGTTTCAACATCCCCATCTTCTGTTACTATAACTCGTAAATCCCCATGACCCAAAAAATCACCTTTTTCAGCATCATAATGACCAATAACAGGAACTCCACCAAGAGTGTCAAGCATTTTGTCAACAGCTTCTTTAGTGAAATAAGAGCCGTTTCGATTTTCTCCTAAATATAAAACACGAACATTATATTTAGAAATCAAATCTGAAACCTTTTGCTCTGAAGAAAAGTCAATATCAAGAGAGAGACTAAAAATATTCTTATCTTTATTATCCATTCTTACCCTCCTTAAATATTTTCTTTATTTTTAATAGTTTTTTCAGAAACCTCATCATCAGATTTCTGAGGCCTTCCAACTTCCTTTGTATCACCAGTACTTGTTTTTTTAGAATTTCCGTTTGAGGAAGAACTAGACATAGTATTAGAAGAAGCAGGCGGCTTCATCATAGATACTAAATCTAAAATATCATTTTCAAAAACAAGTAAAGACATAATATCAGTTTGTCTTTGTCCAGTAGCTATCGCCGGTAGAAATTTAGAATATCCTAAAGAAGCTTGTTCTTTATAGACTTTTATCATATCTGCGCGATTAAAATATGTAATTTCTGGCATTGTAACACCAAAATCTAAAATCTTTCCGACTTTTCCTTTTTTAAAACGAACATCTAAACGAGCTTTTAAAAACCCTCTAAACTGTTTTAAAAATATAAACATTACATTTTCATCAATAATAATTGATTTTGCTAATGTTCCCGCATTATCTGCGTTAAATAGAAGTTTAGAAATTCCCGCACTATTATAAACATTATCAATTACTGAATTTACAGGTTCTAAAGATGAATCTCTTTGAGAATTCTGTAAATCAATAGAATCAACATCCGCATAAGTTGTAATTACGTCAACTCCTGGGATAGAACTAAGCATATTTGATGTAGAAACATGGAATTGTTTAAGAATATCCATATCTACAACAGGAGATCCTTCATTATTCATTCCAAAATGCTGTACAATGATTTTAGATAATTCTTGTTCTAATTTAAACATTGTAATATCTTTAACATCTTGTAAATCTAATAGGTCAAGAACTATTCCCATAAAATAAGGAATCTCATCATTTCTTAATGAAAATCTAAAACCATATTTAGGATCTATCGTGCGCCATTCAGAACCACTTTCTTTATTTGTGATTGCTTTCCATTTAAAATATTCACTACTAATGCATTCAGGATAAGCCTCTAATGCCTGTATTCTCTTTTCTTTTGTAGGAAATTTATCATCAAAATATTTAACATTAAAATCAATGACATCTCTATCTAGATATCTCTTTTTAACTCTGCAGTATTTTATTGGTAAATATTGAATACCAAAAGTAGATTTCTTAGTTGGTTTTTCTTTTACTGCAATATAACAGGCACCATCTAATAAAATTTTATTAGCAATATATGGTCCAATGCCTTCAGGATTAACATCCTCTATATATAGAAGCGCATCCCACCATGTATCCATTATGTCGTCATTAGTAACATCTTTCATCTTACTCTTTCTAATTCTAGGAGTAATCATCCAATAATAACATAACATATTGGAAAAATAATTTATAGCTCTATAATAAATATTATTAGAATAGTAGAAATAGTGAGAATATTTTCTAATATTTTCTAAATCTACATTCTTTATCGCCTTATTAATATCGTTGCGAGTTGTTTTTCTGTTTTTATATGGAGAGTCATCTTGATATAGTTTAATGATAGCATCTAAAGTTTTATCTGAATAATCATTAAATACTTTCATTTCTTTTGATGAAGGATATTTTTTAATCACTAACAAACCCTCCTTGTCATCTTTCACTATATATAGTATAACATATTTTTTTATCTTTGTCAAGTAAAAATTTTATTTTTTTAATAAAAATTTACTTTGTTCATAATATAATCATAATCTAAAAAAGGGAAATCATAGTAAGGAATTACTATTAAAGGTATACCTTTTTCATGACAATATTGCACCTTTTTACCATCATTATATTTTTGACGATTTAGTCCCTTTCCGCCATTAAATTTACTAACAGAACGATAATGTTGCTCTCCTTGATACTCAATTAAGAACCAAAGATCGCCATCATCATCAAACACTGCGAAATCAAAGCGGAGAGGTCGTCCGCTAGTTGCTACTAAATCATCAAAAGTATACTCGATAGTGAATTTGATTCCCGCCGCATTTAAAATGTCTGCGATTTTTCTTTCACCTTTACTTCTATGGTTTTCATAACTAGCCACGACTCCATCTCCTTTCTCCTCCACTAAATCTATCTCTAACGGAGCTATTGTTTCTATCAAATATGCTCTTTCCTGCTGTACAGAAAGACATATCTTTTGTAATATTACCATTATTTTTATTTTTTAATTCTAACTGGCGCGCGTACCAAATTCCATATTCAAGAGCAGAGAATTTATCTTTTTTTACACCGGCAGAAATCTGTTTTAACCCTGTGTTTCCACCTTCACCAGTTTTCTTTAAATTTAACATTTCTTCTCTAAGTACTCTTGTTAATTTATAAGGTCTCAATAGTTCTACTCTCTTTTCTAAGGAATATGTTTTCCAAGCTTCAGTTCTCTTTAACTTGTCTTCTGCTAATTGTTCATCTATTAAGAAATGAACTTTTCCTGAAGAGATTTGCGCACTACATAAGTTATGCATTTCACTATTTGAACCACCATTAGCTTTTACAAAGTAAATTGCGTCATTAATGCCGTTAGGCACATTGTAGAATTTTTTATAATTACCTTTTTTATCAGACTCTTTATCAACACCAAAAATTGGAAGGACCTCTCCAGTTTTCTCATTTTCAGTTTTTATAGTTAAGAAGTCTAATAAACCAACTCCTAGACCATTGGCATCTAGTACAATTTTATTGGCTTTAAACTGGAAGAACAGTTTTTTAATTAAGAAAGCTTGGTCTTTAAAGTGCATCTTTTCTAAACTATATATATTAACAATTTTTTTAGTATAGGTACCATTTCCCTTAACAGGAGAAGGCGTTAATTGAATTACTAATAAACTTGAATTATCATCTAGACGTCCAACGTCATAAGATAATATAATCTTAGTTCCTCTTTCAGGTCGATATAAAGCTTCCCATAGAGGTTTTTGTATAATTCTATTCTTATCAAATTCTATACCACTAAAGAATGAATCTACGTTTCCGCCACCCCATTTAGATTCATACTCTCTTGCAAAAGTAAGTGGAGAATACGTACCATCATCTTTTAAGTCTTTTACGAAATCTTTACTCAAAAGACCGCAAGCTACAGGGACCATTTTGGTAATTTAATGGACTATATCATCTTTTACGGGTTTGACAAGCCTGTAAAAGTCGGGCGCTTCGAATGGTAGTCATCTCCACCCTACATAATAGTCTCTACACGTTCTCTTACGAGCTTCGCACGGTATTGGGTTTATTCCTTTCACCGTTAGCCTATAATAATAGACACCTCTGACCAAGAGTTCACCCGATTTTTTATAGTTGGCGCATCCCTAACTTTTACGCCAACTTCCTCCTATGCAGAATGCTTCATCTGGTCGCATTGTCGACCATAGGAAGAATTGTAATAATTTATCGTACTTTTTTATTTTTGGACTATGTCTTCATCTAAATATTTCCAAACTTATTTTAAATAAGTCAATATTTAGAGCCGGGCGCTTCGATGTTAGATTTTCACTAATCATCTACTCCTTGCGGATAGTCTCTAGACCTTCTTTATCAATAGTGATAAAGCTTGGCACAGCGTTATTCTTTCGACCTTCACTGTTAGCAATATATAAATATCACACCCTATTATTATAGGTTCACCCGGTTTAAGCGATGAGCTCGCGCTCAAAGACGCCTACGATTTTTAATCTAAGCGTATGTACCTTTATCACCAGCTGTTGTACCTTTTTGTTACGAATAGAATCGCTACTTCTATCCTTCTTATAGTTACCTATAAGAGCAGACTATATCACCACCATATCTTTCAACTTAGGTGCTCCCCGTTTCGGCGCGCTTGCGCCTACATAATAGTCGTTGAACCTTCTCTTAAAGAGCTTGGCTGCGGATTGTCCCTATAGGAGTTTCCCGCAATTAGAGGAGTTTACTTCACCAGTTTCCAAAGTGAAGCCACTATATTTTTCAACTTTGTTGAAAGGTTAATGTAAAGCTGGGCTTTATTTGTAATATCATCAGGATCTTCCGCGCCAAAAGCGGCACGTCTTGAAACATTCATCATCATTTTTATTGGACTATCTCTTCAACTTGAAATTTCCATTTATAGCCTTTATGAGTTTTGTTTTTCCCATTGCATACCCTACTAATAGCAGATTGAGTTCCGTTTACATATTTTGCTGCTTCGTGAGTGCTATTAAAACTTTTTATGAAATTGTCTTCTAAATCATACATACAGACTTTTTTAGATTTTAAAATTTTCTGCCCCGCGTTAGTTAAAACATCTTGTTTATCATTAGAATATCGCCATTGAAAATTATTATGAGATTCTCTATTTCTTTTGCAGCATTCTGTTATTTTTGGCTGTAAAGAATCTGTTTTTCTAGCGGCTTGAGTTAAACTATCATATTCAGCTATAAAATTTCCTTTTAAGTCATATTGTTTAACTTTTTTATTTACAACTGAAGTATTTAATCCTGTATCCCAAGCGTGTTTTGAATTTTCTTGCGGAGTTACCCACTCTAAATTGGAATAATGATTGTTTTCTTTATTCCCATCTTTATGATTAACATATGGTAAATTATTAACATTTTCTTCTAAAAAAGTTTGTGCAACTAATCTATGAACATTAAAATTTTTAGGTTTTTTATTAATAGATAAAATAATTCTTTTGTAACCGTATTGAGTAGTTTGCGGTTTTAAAATTTTATTTCTTTGAATATTTCTAATATCTCCATATTCACTAATTTCATATAAAGTTTCTTGATTATTTATAATTAAAGGCTTCCATAAAATATCTTTGTTCATCACAGGTTATTCCTCCTATGATGTAAGTATATCATATTTTTTTAAAAATGTCAAGTTGTTGGGCGCTTCGATTAGTGATAAAATCTAACCTACATAATAGTCTCTACACCTTCAATAGCAATTAGCTAAAGCTTGGCACGGGATTGGGTATGATAACCTTTCCCCCGTTAGCACCATGCGGCACACCGTTTTTTCTTACGTTCACCCAATTTTTCAATCAGTATCACTACTGAAAGCCCCATAACAAATGTCTAGGGATTACAACTTCCGAAAGTATCTGTCCATCAACTTGCGCAGATTCTTCAATCAACCCCAAATTGTTATCGTATAGCTTTTTATCTATACTTCTTATAGTTACCTATAAGTTCGGCATATTTTTTCACCAATAGGTGTCGGAGCCTCGTGGATATATTATATTCTACAAAAGTAGGTTCAATATCTATGCTCTGCGCCTGACGCGATTTTTAGTGCGCGCCTTCGGTCTCGAGTTGCCCTTTACTATCTGCTTTTATAATTAGGGTTTTCTCGCTTAATTCTCCGATTTTAAACCAGCCTGTTGATTGAAAATTTTTAATATGGTGGCCGCAATGCTTCTTTGACTGGTTCTACGTCCACCACGTGATGTATTAATATTCACAATAGTTCGCTACGCTATTGCCGTTACAAAAGTAACTGCTCATAATTACTTATGAGATTAGACTATATCTTGCGCGCGTTAGCGCACCCTTCCGTTTCCACTTGCTTAAGTGTACGTCCGTTGGACTAGTCGTTGAACTTTCTCGCGCGAGCGCGAGCTTAGCTACTGATTGTCGCCAACTTAATGGTACGAGTTTCCAGTAATTAGAAAGGTTTATAGACAGCCATCTAAAGGAAAACTGTCTCGCAGCTACAATATCTAAGTAACTACCATTTTTAAATACAAGTTTGATGTAATCTCTCTGAAATGATGAGGTATTTTTAGCACCTCTTTGATCAATAATTTCGTTTTTAAGAGCAGGAAAACTTTAATGTTTAGTGTAAGTCGTTAATTTACACCCATATGGCTTTATCTTTCGATAAAGAACAGACTATATCATCATCTCTACCAAGAGGTGTGGAGCTTTTCGCATCACTTGATGCTACTAATTAGTCGTTGAACTAGCCAATAGCTAGTGCTGATCGCCCATTGCGCGCAGTACTTAGGCTTGCGCCATATACCATCCTTACTATTGTTTCTACTTTCGTAACCATTAAAGGTTAGTAAGGCTTTAGGGGTTTCCAGCTTTTAACTCCATGCTAACGCGTCATCACTGGCGCGCAGGTCCTATTTGAACTTCCATAACTCTTCAATTTTTTCTTGAGCAATTCTCAATTTTATTTTTCAATAAAAATTAGACTATATCTTCATCTTACAAAAGTATAAGATGTGTGCCGTTTCGGATTATAAAATAACCCTACGTGCGCAATGCACTAGTCGTTGAACGTTGAAGTCGGCGCGCGACTTCCTTCGCTGCTGATTGTCCATTGTTTACGAACCTTAGGCTTTTAACCTTAGTTCATCTATAAAAGTTGTTTCTGCCTTTCGGCAACATTCATATATTATAAATATATTGTAGTCTTTATAGCTTTAGGAGTTTCCAGCAATTAGACACATTTTATTTTTCGCAATGTCGCCATTACGTCGACCAAAATTGTTCTAGCCGATTGTTCCTTCAATTTGTTATCGTTAAGTTTTTTATCTTAACTTCTATTGCTTTTTATTTGCAATAGTTCAGCATATCTTTTCTCCGTCTCAGGAGTCGCGGTCTCTTGGGTAGATTATATCTTTTCACCACCTATGCGTTGCGCCTGGCTATACTAAGTATGGCCTTCGGTCTCTGATTAGCATTCCAGCCTTCCAGTTTAATACCGCGATTTGTTACTACTGGGTTTCTATTTCCCAATAGACGGCAATAATTCACCGCCGGATACAATAAATAATTTACTATTAGGGTAAAATATACACCTTAAGTAAAGGGCCATAATACTCAAAAATGATTTACTATAGGCGCGTGGGACGCTGCACCTAATCTTCCAATAGCTTCGTCAGAGCTACTGCGTGTCTTAACACTGCTATATATCACTATATAGATGAGACTATATCTTCATCCGCGGCTTGCGCGCGGAGCCTACCGTTTCGAGCTACCGTTATTGACTTGTAACTCTACATTATAGTCGTTGAACGTTCTTGTTTATTTTTCTTTCTCTAACTTTCCCAATTTACCTTTCATATTATCAGTTAAATAACACCATGTTTCGCGTCTCCTTATTTTAGATATAAAACTTCTTATTGGTAAACCGGTTATTTCGTGTATTTCTTTATCTGTATATAGATTTGTTTTTAATAATTCTATAACTTGTTTAGCTTCTTTTTCTGTATGAGTGGCCAAATTAGATTTTTCTCCAAGAGAATGGTCTTTAGAGGCTAAATTATTTTTCCAAGAGTGTGCAATGTTCTCTTTAGAAGTAACCCACTCTAAATTTTCTAATCTATTATCATGCTTATTTCCATTTATATGGTTTACTTATAAATTTTCCATATTCTCTACTGGATTAAAAGCCTTCATTTTTAAACGATGATACAAAAGTCTAGTACATTTTCCGTCTTTTTTAAGCATAGAAACTCTTATATATCTTTCTTTTGTATTTTGCTTAACCTCGCGGCCTGTATTAATATTAATAACTTTATCTTCATCTGTAATATAATAACAATCTCTTATATTAGGATATAATTTACTAATCTGTACTTGTTTCATATCATCATCCCCTCTTTCCTAAAAATAAACAAGCTTCGCTTCTGATTGTCTCACAAGAGAGTTCCCAGAAATTAGATAGGTTTCTTAATGCTAGTTACCTAACATTCGACACTCCCATTTTAATGTCGCATACATATATCTATGTCTTAACGCCGCGCGCAAAAATAATCTTTGATAAAAGAAGAAATTAAACTTTTCATTTGGGTCTTTAATAGTATCTAAATACAGGTCAGGGTACTGTCTAAAAAACGAAACTAGCCCCCTAACCCTCCCTAGACAGGCGCGCATCCTATCTTCGGTCATTCCCAATTTATCCCCCGAGGCAGTTATGTCTAACTTTTTATAAAGACTAGTAGGAACAGAACTACCAAATTGTTTTAATTTTAATACTAAACTCTCCATTAGAATTCCTCCTCGTCTTCACTCTCTAAATCATCATAATAACTCAAGTCTACACCGTTTAAAGTGTCTTCCTCTTCCTCGTCGCTTAATTTACCATTATTAACCAACGCATCTTGTTCTTCAAGTTCTTGCTTTGCTAAATTATATCTTTCCATGATAGTGTCATCATTAGCTACAAGCTCCTTTTGCCAATGTTTAATATCCTTAATACTCAAATCAACAATATCTTCCGGGTAGTCTATATAATCTTTCCATAAATCCTTACTAATAGGTCCTTCAGACTCTGCCAATTTAACAAGATAAGAAACAGCGTTCATATATTCTTCATTAGAACCTTGATTCTGAATAGGTTGGAAACCAGCTTCTTTATTAATATTAGTAAACATACCAGAAGATTTACGAGCAGCTTCGTAATCTTGCGCGGCAAGGCACTCATCATACCTCATGGAAGCTACACAATATTTCTTTAAGTAATCCTTTTGAGAAGTTGTTCTTATATCATAATCTTCACACATTTCAAGATACATTTTCTCAAGAGTCAAGAGCTGTGTTCTATTATAAGCCATTCCCCATTTTAGAACAAGATAGTTAATTTCCTCTTGTGTCAAAGAGTTCTCAAGAGTCTTGAGTTGAGAATCAATTTCTTCTGGGTTAATAGCCATGCGGTCACCCTCTGATAAACTATCTTGAGTAACAGGATCTAAAGAGAAATTGCTTTTAGATGAAGAAAAATTAACTGGCTCATCTAAAGGAATATCATAGTTATAATTCTCAATAGAATCATAATATTCAGGCTGTTCGTATTTTTCTTGCGCCTCTGCACTATCCATAAAACCGTATTTATTATATTGCACTAATTTCATCTTCATTATGTATTTTCCCAAAATAGATAAACTATTAGGAGCATTAGGTTTTACGTTTTTATTATATATTGTTCTATATTCGCTAGGAACCCAAGGCACATCAATTGCTTTTAAAATATGCATAAATGATGCGGGGTCTGTTGCTTTATAGGTATTCTCTAGACATGATTTACAAACTGGCAAATATCCGTCTGGATATTCGTCTAATGTTCTAGTTTTGTAATATTTTTCTAAAGGATACGTTTTTTTGCACCTAGCACATACTTTTTTCTCTTGCGCCATAAAATGCACTCCTTTCTATGAAATAATTATAACATATTTGTTAAAAAAAGTCAATTATTTTCGGTTCTCGATTTAAAATTATTTTGTGGCGGAATTTTCCTGCTGGGGGCGAAATAGATTTTGTTTGTGAAAATTTTCACGAAAACACCCCCCTAAACAATTCTTTTTAAAAAAATTCATTTTAGGAGTTGACTTTAAAAAGACCCCGTGGTACAATTAAGGAGCCTTAAGGGTGAGGGTAACACAAGCGAAAAACAAAAAACAAAAAAAGTTAAAAAAAAGCTTGCAAAACCCTATAACCTATGGTATTATAAAAGTGCCTTAAGAAAGGCAGTTAGTTCTTAGAAAAATAAAAAACATCTTAAAAAAGTTGAAAAAAGGGGTTGACAAAAAAGCCCTTGGGGCTTATAATTAAGGTGTAAAAAGACAAGGGAACAAGTTAATCACTTGACCTAATCTTGAAAGGGATTACCCACGCTCGTAAACGTGGGGTACGAGATGCCTATCGCCATACTCGTTGAAGTCTTTATTTTTGAAAAGTAAATAGTGCTTACCGGTTGCTTATACCGGTTTACCAAAACCTTGCAAAACACTATATTGATTAAAGTGTTGGTTGTGGGTCTAGCTCGTTGACTTGTCCGAGCTAAGATAAGCTAGTTCTAGCGGAAATGGGGGGACGTAGATGTACTCATATTAAGGCTATGGAGCATAGGTTCTAAGGTAGAGATATGAGAAGTGGTATCGTTGGGTACAGTAGCTTAACCCTTGAGTAAGGGAACAAATAAGATAAGCACTAATCAATCTAGTTGATTGGTTTATCATAATGTTTCACGTGAAACATTGTGATACACTAGTCAATAAGACTAGAGCCATATATCTAATAAGATATATATAAAGAAAGAGAGGTACTAGATTATGGCAAAAACAAAAAAGGTAGACGTTAAAGCAATTGCAAAGGAACAGGTTAAAGCTAGCTTGCTAGAGTTGTTCAAGGACTATGAAGTTGTAGACTGTAAAGAGACTCCTATCGAAGGATTCACTAAGGATACGCTTATTATCCGTAGCACTAAGGTTGAAGGCATTGACGATGGTATCGACGTACAAATCAAACTTATCACGCCAAGCGCTAAGACTGGCAACCACTACAACATTGAAGAAGAGGATGAATAATCCTCTTCTCTATCTAGCCTATGCTAAGGCTATAAATAAGCAGATATACATGAAAGGATAATGATATTATGACAAAGAAATATGCACCAACTAATAGACTTACAGATAAGAGAGTGAAGAAAGTGACGGTATTTGATACAGAAACCGCACCTTATTATGAGAAAGTAGAGCCATATAAGGTGACTGGCGCAAAAGAGAAACCAAAACAATGGCAATATATTGAAAACACTTTAGAAGAATATGAGCGCTTTGGGCGCACTTATTACAAATATATGACAGATAAACAGCAGTTACAACTTATTTTTGATATAGGGTGGACAGTAGCAGATAAGAAAGGGAATATCTTTATCAAGAGAAACTACCTTGTCGATGAGGTATTTACTAATATGGATTTAATGAAACACGCGCATTATTTCAATAAATATCCAGCTTATCTTAGAATGTTACAAGATAATAAAATCAAAATGAAAAAATGGAGTTATATTATTGCTAAGTTTGAGCAAGATATCCTTGACTATTCTATCAAAGAAGGATATGCTTTCAATATAGCTTTTGATAAAAAAGCTATGGAAAATACCCATAGAATACTAACAGATAGAGAGTTCTTATTTTGGAAAGCTAATGAAATGAAAACCAATTGTATTTGGGGTATGTGCGCAGAGACTGTTATGTCAAAAAGAGGATATATTGAAACGGCTATTGAACAAGGCTGGTTGTCTGAGAGCGGTAACATCACAACTAACGCAGAATGCGCATACAGATATATTACAGGAGTCTATGACTTTGAAGAAAGCCACACAGCTTTAGATGATGCGATTATTGAAACAGAAATAATGGCAAGATGTTTCAAGACTAGAATGAAGATGAGTTTTGGAATTATTCCACACCCTTGGAAAATTGTAAAAGGAAAAGCGGAGGCGTTAGGTTTACTATGAATAAATGGGACAAAATAAAATCTAGTGAGTTATATAAAGAATTGTACGGGAGCATTTTCTCTCCCGTACTAATCTCACTAATTGGTATGGTTATTCAAATTGCAATAATTAAATTTGTATTAGATTTATTATTTAGTTTATAATATGATAATGTAAAGAGAGGTAATAAAAATGAAAAAAATTAAAGTATACTTAGATTTAGACGGCACTATTGCTTCATTATATACAGAAAAAGACTGGTTAAAAAGATTATGTAATGAAGAAGAAGGATTGTTTCTACACTTACGTCCACTTGTGAGCGAAAAAGTGCTTTTGGAAAAATTTCCAAAAGAGAAATATGAAATCGTGATTTTATCTATGACCCCAAAAGACGCAAGCCTAGCATATTGTGAGAGAGTTAAGGCTGAAAAAGATTTATGGCTAGCAGAACATTTTCCAAGTCTAACAAAACGTATCTATAAGAAATATGGGTATAATAAAAATCTAAAGAATAGCGCAAACGCTATCTTGATTGATGACAATGAAATTATTAGAAATAATTGGAAAGGAATTGCGCTAAATCCTGCGCAATTATGGGGTTGACAATCAGTCAATTCTATAATATAATATGCTTAGAAAGAGAGGAAAATAAGATGTCAAAATATAAAGTAGAAGTAGATATTAACGCAATTATTGGAGTTGAAGCAAAAAATGAAAAAGATGCTGATACAAAAGTAACAGACTTATTGTTTGATAAATATGGAGATTATATAAGAATCTTAGAAGTGCCTTATATTACTAAAGAATAAAATATAACAAATTAAAAATAAAGGAGATAAATAAAATGAAAATTACAATTAAAAACCAAGAATATAAATTATTTCACAACATTCCAAAAGGAGAAAGATTTAGATATAATAATGAAATATGTATAAAAACAGAAAAAGCAATATGATAATTGGTGTTTATACAGGTAATATCTATACACTTTCACCAAATGAAAAATATATGTGAATACTAAAAGAAAACGAGTGTTGCTTGATTCATTATCTATTGGGGATTTCTTTATTCATAATGGGCAACTCTATGTCGTAATATTTCAAGATGGTCTTACTGAAGTATTCAATTTTAATACTCTTGAAGGAGATTTTCTTGATGATGATATAGAAGTTGAAGTAATTCAAGATAAAAATATTCAAATTAAACTAAAATAGAGTTGACATTTAGTCAACTCTATATTATAATTAAAATATAAAGAAAGGTGGAAACAATTATGCATAACCAAGAACAATTATTAATATTAAAAGAAACTATAGAGAGATTAGAAAATCAAGTTAAAACTTATGAAGAGCAAGAAGAAAAATTGGAAGCTAAACTTGACTCTGTTAAAAAAGAAAGAGGAACTTTAAATAACCTACTTAATAAAATGTCAAGGATGTATTCTGATTTAAAAATAAAAACTATATTACAAGAAGAAAATTTAGATTTATATAAATATGAATTAACTACCGATTATTGTGATACGGATGCTATCGGATATATACTAGTTAAAAAAGGAATTGACCCTAAAATTAGATATGCGGCCGCGCTAGATGAATTGGCTATTGATAATTTAAATTCTTACGGATATATGCTTGAAGATGATTATTATTGTCTTGCTCAGGAATTAGGAATTGATTTAGATGATGAAGAAGCAGTCGAAGATTCTGAATTAGCGGGTGTAGAAATTTCAGATTATTATTACTCTATTGAATTAGTTACAGATTATTCTGGTTTAGATATTGATATTGAAAAAGTAGAGAGATGGGATTAGCCATCTCTTTTTATTTTTATTATAAAAACCAGCCAAAAATTTGACATAGCCGATTTTTATGATATAATATAATATAAGGAGGAATATGTATGTATTACAGTATTTTAGATAGAAAAGATTTAGAAGGTGAAATATGGAAGGTCTTTCCAGAAAATGATTATTATAGTGTTTCTAATTTAGGTAGAGTTAAAAATAATAAAACTGGAAGAATTTTAAAACAAGCCCTAACAAAAGGGGTGGGACAAGGATATTGTAAAATAGAATTAAAAAGAGATGGGCAGAAACAATATTGGAGGATTCATAGAATGGTTATGATAACTTTTGCGCCAATTGAGAATTATAAAGAATTTCAAGTAGACCATATTAACGGAATTAGAAATGATAATCGTTTAGAAGATTTACGGTGGAATAGCGCTTTTTTAAATGCTGCAAATAAAAATAGTAATCGAACTGTTATTTCTGATATTTTGAATAAAAAAATTATGCAATATGGATATGAAAAAGTAATAAGATATTTACAAGAAATGTAATACAAAATAAAAGATAGCAAGATCTGATCAAATGCGATCAGTTTTTGCGCAATGTCAAGGTGTAAATTTTTTTCATTTTATGAAAATTTTTTCAAAAGGACTGAAAGCGTCCCGAAATTCTTACATTTTTATGAAAAAAATTTTCATGAAATGTAAATCACTTTCATTTTGACAAATTAGTAGTTTGGGTGTATACTAATAGTGTAAGGAAAGGAAGGGCATGAGCCCTAAAGGTGAAAATTATGGCAAAAAAATTAGATGTGAAAGCAATGGCAAAGGCAGAAGTTAAAAAGCAAATATCTGCACTATTTGCTAATTGTGAAATTATTGACATGGCGGAAACGCCTTTTGAGGGATTTACCAAAGATACGCTAATTATCCGTAGTTTTGGGGAAAACAAAATTGACGTGCAAGTTAAGCTAATCACTCCTAGCGCAAAAACTGGTAACCACTACTTGCTAGATAGTGAGGACTAACTGGTGAATGCGCAAGGCAAAGAATACTTCCAAGGTATAGGCTGGGTCTATTATGACCTAGTCTTACAGGAAGCCTATTCTGATACTGATAGTAAGCGAAAATTTTATAAGCTCAAGCGTTTCGCGAAAGCGTCTTGCAAAGCTAAATTCGGTTATGAGCGCAAAGCTAATCCCAAATACAGAAAAGAATTCAGTAAGCGCACCGATGTTAGTGATTGTGAAATCCACCACGAAATAGACGGAAGAATTTACGCAATACCTAAAGCAATACACAAGAAAATCCCACACTACGGCTTCATCTCTCTGAGGTGAAGCTTTTTTATTTTTAGAGTTAGTTATAACTTACAAAAAAATTAAAATTAGTCTTGACAAACTACGAGATCTGATCCAAGGCGATCAGTTTTCGCACGACATGTCAAGTAGCATTTTTACAATATCAGAAAATTTTCTAGAACCTGAGCCACCCAATCCCGAAACACCAATAAAAATTCAACCCCTATAAAGTCATTGTTGACACTTTTACAATTCTGTGATATAATATATATGTAATAAAGGTAAGGAAAATAAAAAAAGGAGAGAGTGTCGTGGAAAATAAATACGTATACAACTTTAATGTAAGAGATCTAGCTACTAAGAAGACTTCTAGAATAAGCGTGATCGCAGCGTCTGTTCAAGAGGTATCTCAAATTCTATTTAATAAGTTCGGATCGAACTATGCTAGCCGTTGCGAGTTGACTTCTTTCTATCCTTGCAAAGAAGAAAAAGTCAAGTAAAGTTATTATTGACAACTATATCATTTTATGATATAATATATATGTAATAAGGATAAAGGAAAATAAAAATTTCCGAGGGGGAAATAAAGATGACACGTATTACAAAAGCTATGAAAGAACAATTCAAAAGATATAGAAACGCATATGGAAACATGACAGATGAAGAATGTCTAGAAATGTGGGATTATGATAACAACTGGTGCAATTCAGATGAAGATGCACAGGAATGGTTGCGCAATCATATGTTACATGGAGAGATCGAAGAGAAAGAAATTCAAGAGAGATTTGCTAAGAAAGAGAAACCTAAGACAGCTATCACTAAAGCAGAGATTAAAAAGATTTCCGCTAAAGCTAAAGAGGATCGCGCAGAGAGATTGAATATCTTAGAAGAAGGTCTTAAAGACTATAACTTCTTATTTGGACCAGTAGTAGAAAAGACTAACACTGAATTGAAGTATATGGATCCAGTGACTAATCTTCCTATTACTATTAAGATTTCTCGTCATAAGACTCAAAAGGTTATTGCTAAAGAAATCAAACGTAAACCTGTAACTCTAGAAGATGGTACAAAAGAAATTGCGCCTTATTCAGATGCGGAATTACGTGCTTTAGCTATTGAAAATGTTATATTGGCTAACATTGATCACTTCAAGTGGCCATCTTTCGCTGGATCTCAAATAGGGTTTGTATGTAGAGATGTAAAATATCCTTGGGGATCTGTTAAGATCACACATCATAAAAAATAATAAAAATTGTATTGACGATTTAATTATTTTATGATATAATATATATGTAATAAGGATAAAGGAGTAAAAAATGAAAAAGAACACTAAAATCTGTAAATGTGAACATTGTGGAGCTATGTTTAGTGAAGACTTCCTTATTCAAGGAAAACGATGTCCCAATTGTGGAGTCGAAGTAAAAATGAATAAAAAATTATCTTGACAATTATATCATTCTATGATATAATATATATGGAAAAAGAAAAAATGATTTTTCTAAATTTGGTTATAACATAGTATTGACAATTTGTTAATTCTATGATATAATATATATGTAATAAGAAATAAAAACAAAACAAAGAGCGCTAAGCGCGGAAAGGAAAGGACAAACATTATGGCAAAAACAGTTAAGAAAGTTGACACTAAGAAAGAAGCAAAGGAACAGTTGAACGAGGTATTGGTAGACGCATTGCGTAAAATCGGTTACGAAGTTGCAGACGGTGCTGATTACGGATTTAAAGCTTATTCTTTAGTTATCAAAGGCGTAAACGGACACGATGTACGTATCGATCTAACCACTCCAAAAGCTAAAGAAGCTACATATGACTACGTTCTAAAAGCTTTGGCTGACGAAGACGCTGAATAAGCGCTTCGATTAGATATATAAATGGAGAGCGGCGCAGGTAGAAAAGTGCGCCTCCACTCTCCACATGGAGCTAGGCAACAGAACCCTCCCCGTGGTGGCTCCGGATATAAAAACGCGCGTTGAACTAATTTGATCTGTTGGGTGCTAAGTTTGGTTGGCCCAGATGTACCAGGCTCGGTGTAATGAGGATGTTACACAGCTTTTCCCCTGGTTTTTGCTAGAAAGAAACCGAGGCGGAGCCTTATCGTGCGGCATCGTGATAAAAAATAGCACGATTTTACTTGACAAGTCGTAAAAAATAGGTTAAAATATAATTGTTCTTTTTGGTGGATTTTCTTTAATTTTCTGGTCGGGGAAGTTTATACTAATAAGAATAATATATTAAAGTTATTATTGACAATTATTAAATTATATGATATAATTTATATGTAAGATAAAGATATAGGTTGTACTGTTTGGTAGTTTCAGATGCTTTCCTACTTGCTATTTCTCCCCCTTTCATAGCAAACAAAAGAGGTTGTAGAAACTATCCCTCTCTCTAGTATTTAGAAAAGTATGTATAGGGTAAGATTAGTTCTTTGTTTATGATGATAGAGAAGCGGAACTTCTAGTCTTATTTACAAAAGAACTAACTAACTAATCTGATAGTTATCTTTATGAATGAAGACATAGCGCGCAAGGCTATATGCACACTTTTGTGAATATTAGAAAATAATTATTGACATTTTGAAAAAATATGATATAATTATTGTATACTCACAAACAAAATACGGCACCATCGTCTAATGGTCAGGACACAAGGTTTTCATCCTTGCAATACGGGTTCGATCCCCGTTGGTGCTTCCATTTTTCTTGATCTTTTGAAAAAATTATGATATAATTATATTGTAATCAGAAAAAGATATTTGTAATCTAATACATGGCTTTCCCCCCTTTCCTGTCATGTATTAGATTAGAGGTATCTTTTCCAAGAACCTCAATATATACAGATTATTACTTATTTGTATATGAAGTCCGCCTTCGGGACTTAGGATAAACCAGTGATGGGATAAATGGGTATTAAAGGTGTTGCCCAGATCGAGAGATTCCACGGAAAGGAAATCGAGACTTCTTTGTCGGTCTTATATTTCGTGCAGAAATATAAGGTTACAATTAAAAGACAGGTGTGGCGAAGGACCGCGCATAAGCACAGAAATGTGTGATAGAAGCGATTTGGCAATGGTGCGAAGATTAGCAATCGTTAGTGCTGTTGTTAGTTGTATTTAGATATGCTAGTTGAAACGCTGTGTATCTTTTGCAATAGCAAGTACAATGCCACGGAAAGCAGAGAGGTGTTATCTGGGCGCTTGTCAAAAGCAAGTGATGGATAAACTTACACCACATCTCTCATAAAAAACACACACGTACATTCAAATTAATTTTTTCTTACATAGCGTAGAAAACAAGAAAGTTGATAAAGCAAAAGTGTGTGAGACTTATAGTCTAAAACCATCTTATTCAACTGCAATATGTTGACGCATGGAACTCGCAAGGTGAAGTGTGAGAAAGTAAAAGTAAGCATATCGCTAAGTGCAGGGATGCACTGAACCTCTCCAAAGGAGCATGTGAAGAAATGAAATCTATGATGACTATGAGTAAGAGTTTACTATTTTTCACAAAAGTAGTGATGGTGATGTCTACTTGGAGAAATACCAAGTGTGAACAGTGCGCGCCCAATCCGCATGAGATGGCATCTTTTAGAGGTCAAGTTCTCAGCCTCTTTATAAAAACTTTATGCCTGCATAGCACAATTGGCTAGTGCAGCTGACTTGTTTATCAAACTATAAAGGTATGTTATGTTAGAAAGTAAACAAAAAGGTATATTAACAGAGCTACAATGTATAACAGCTTTTAATCAGTTAGGTTATCATATTAGTATTCCTTATGGAGAAAATTCAAGATATGATTTTATCGCAGACATTGACGGCTTTTTAATCAAAGTACAAGTAAAAACTGCTTCTCCTAGAAAAGGGACTGATAATGCTATAACTTTTTCTTGCACAAGTACAAGAGTTAACACTAAAGGTTGCCAAAACAGGAGATATACTGCAGATGAAATTGATTATTTCGCCACTTTTTATGACAATACTTGCTATTTAATTCCTATTGCAGAATGTTCTACTGAAAAAACATTAAGATTTCAACCACCTGCAAACGGACAAAAGAAAGGAATTTCTTTTGCAAAAGATTATGAATTATCTTTGCAAATTGAAAAATTAAAAAAAGAAAGGCAGCATTGATAAACAAATCAGCGAGTTCCTGGTGCGGGCACCATTAATAATTGAGGTATAGCTCAATGGTAGAGCGGGCTCCCTATAAGGGCTTGATCCATGTTCAATTCATGGTACTTCAACCATCTGGGGATATAGTTCAAAAGTAGAACGCTTGGCTATTAACCAAAGAACGGAGGAGCGTTACCTTCTGTCCCCGCCATTTATTTAAAATCATTATTGACACTTTTGTTATTTTATGATATAATTATATTGTAAATAAGGAAAGAGAGAAAAAAATATGAGAGACCCAAAAAGATTAGATGTTTTTTATGATAGAATGAAAAAGATTCATCAAGAAAAATTACCTGACTGGCGTTTTGGTCAATTAATGTTAAATTTTTTAAGTATGTATATGACAGGTAATGAAACTGGATTGTTTTATATGGAAGATAAAGAATTAATTAAAAAATTAGAAGAATATGTAGATTCATTATTTGATAGATAACCATAAGCAATCCTCTCCTAATAGAGTTCGCGCGGGCGTACTATTAGAAGTTTCTCGATACTTAATTGTGAGTTGAGGGATTCTTTTGGGAGGTTTTTATAGGAAGCAACAGAGTTGGAGAAGAGTGTCTGAAAAAATACATCTTCAATGTAAAGGAGTAGTATGAAAGCATTAATAGCGCAACATAAACAAGATAAGAATGAAGTGCTTCTTGCATCTCATATTATCGCAGAAAGTCTTATTCATTTTTTAAATAAAAACGAAAATGAAGATAGAATTTTAATTTCAAAAGAAGAATTTATAAAATATCTTAATGAACTATCTTCTCAAATACCATATTTATTTTGGTTAAAAAATAAAAAAGAAATTACAACACAAGCTCAAGCAGAAATTTATCAAAACTTATCTAATTGGGCAGTAAACATTATGCATTATAAGGATTTATCTTTAGATGAGATAGAGAATTTATATTACAATAAAGATTATTATATATATCATTATTTTGATAATGAAGATTATGAAATATATGTCTCTTGATGGCTTGATAGCAAAGTCGGTCTATGCAGCGGACTGAAACTCCGTGGATCCTTGTTCGAATCAAGGTCAAGCCACCATATTTTTTAAATATTTATATGTCCGACCAGATAGACGAGCATTTGCGAATACTGGGAAGGCAGTAACTAAACATAGGTAGACAAGCATTAAAAGTCGAGAAGAAAATATAGCTCATCAACAAGAACACCGGAGGAACAACTCCATAAAAAGTTCGTGCAATCTTGTCGAGCGGCGTGTGATTGAAACTGCACACCCTATGTTTTATATATACAGGCGAATGTTCCAAGGTGGCGGGTTCGATTCCTTACTACCTACGCCAAAAATGTTATTGACATCTTTTTATTTTTATGATATAATTATATTGTAAAGATAAGAAAGAGGTATTAAATATGAGATTATGGCATAAAGATTTAATTACTAAATTACCAAGAGAACAATTAGTCGCGTAGTGGAGAGAATGTTTTGCTATTAATGAAATCTCTAAATAGAAAGGGGAGAAAAATATGGGATTAGATTTAACTTTGTATGCGGTACCAGCTGCTGTTGATATTGATGTTTATAAAACAACTAATTGGATTGAGTTAGCTTATGGAAGAAAGACTTGGTTCATTTGGGATTACTTTAAAAACCTTGATAACACAGTTATGATTAGAGATGATCAAATGCTAATAATTCCAAAAGAGGCTTGGAAAAGCTTTGTTGAAATTCTAGATCGAAACCGCGAAAGGATCTCTGATTATGTCTCCGTTAAAGAAGAAGAAGAAGAGGCTGATTATATTAGTCTAACAAAAGAGTTTTTAATAAAGGTTCAAATTAAAGATAATTTATTTCAACAGTGGTATGACGATACTTTTAATACTACACCAACTCTTGGATATGAATGGGATGCGCGCGCAATGCTTCGATGGTTGGAAGCAAATTTCAAAGTGCGAAGGTATTTGAATGATCCATCTTATATCCTTCTTTTAGAAGCATCATATTAGGAGGCGTTATGTATAAACCATATGAAAAAAGATTTGGTAAAAAAGATGAAACTAAACTTACTCTTTTGCAGAGTTTGCGGCGCTTTTCTTTAAGATATTTTTATTGTAAGACTAAATATCGTATAGAATATCATACTGACTATGAAGCTGTTTGGTCTTTAGACTTTTATTCTCTTGAATGGTTGTATTATCATCTATGGCGTTTTGTAGAAGATGCGGGCAAGATTATTGATATGGAACAAGAGATATACATTAATAACAAACCTCTTAAATTAAGAAAAGCTTGTGAAATGCTTATGGGCGCAATTAAAGAGACTCTTGACGATGAAGAAATATTCTACGGCTCAGAACAATATTTAGATAATGTGGCAGCTATATTTGCTTTCTATGGAAAACTTGCGCCTTATTTATGGTATTAACAGGAGGAGATTATAGATTATGAATAAAGAATTAGAAATTTTAAAATTGCAGAATCGAATTGCTTTATTACAAGGACGTACTGAGAAAGATAATAAAAATATTCAGAAAAAGTGTTTGAGAAAGCTTAGAAAGTTACAAGAGCATTAAGATTCTTTATATCCCCAGGTAGGCGCAGAGGCTTAAAAACCCTTGGACAATTTGT
>NFZC01007713.1_pt1 | contig 37849 bp, 34 predicted proteins | sample 1095391 | NCBI WGS metagenome assembly NFZC01 (sample SAMN03609890, study PRJNA323583) | gut metagenome | isolation source: feces | host: Rattus norvegicus | place: Denmark: Riget | collected 2013
GTCGGATTTTTACCATTCTTTTTTGCCCAATTTACAGAATCGTATTCATAATCATAAAAGATAACAGGATTATCTAAACCGTATTTTTTAACAAGTTTAACCGCATATTCTGCCTCTTGTTTTGCCTGCTGTTGATCTAAAGCATAACTAAATACATAAACACCTTTAATAATTGATTTATATTTAGAAACAAATTGACTAAACTTTTTATCTTCATTTTCTCCAAATGAACAACGAGGGATAAGGAATCCCTGTTTTTCCCATCCGTCAACAGCATTATGTTCTGAAATGTCAGCCCCTTCTAAGGGGAATAAAGAATTAGAAGGCTTTGAATCTGATTTGTTTGCAAAACACTTTGGCCGGAATGCAGTGTCGTAGGTAGCTGCGTACGGCAAACTGATAATGTTAAATGCCGAACCTCCGTTAGGAGACACTACTTTACCTCCCTGATTCTGCCCTAAAAACGCACCGTTCACACCGTCAATGTCATGGTCAAAAATCGCAACGTGTGACAGAGGAGTTGAAGGTGACCGTTTAAATATTGCCACATCCCCCGGAAGCATGACCGGAGTCTCATCGAAGTGTTGAAGAATACCATTTGTCGCTCTGTGTACCCAAATGTCTTCTGCATATTTAGATCCAGTACAATGAATTACCGGATACCCTAATTGTTGGCAATAGTAAGCGAAACCATCCCAACAATTGTGGTGCTTATGATTTTCTGCAAAATACGTATGGTCCCCATCAACATTCAAAACGAAAATATCATCATCGTTATATTTTTCAATTTTGATCACCTTTGAAGAAGGGACTCTTTTTTTATCAATTTCTAATTCATAAGCAGGAAGACCAAACTTTCTCATCCGCTCACTTAATTTTGCGTACCAACCATTAATAAGGCATCCATATTGAATAGATAATAAAAGCTTCTTATTATCAGATGTCAAAATTGCCGAATCTTGATTTTTATCCCAATTGCCAATCATGCATCCATCAATGATGTGCGCAAACTGCTCTTTCGTGAAGTTTCTAGTTAATTCTCCGTTGTTAAATTTTGAGATTAAACCGTTTAACTTTGAACCACTATCATCTAATGAAGAAATATGATTATTTAAACCAGTTAACAAGGAACCGAAAAGCATTAATTCGTAATCCGTAAATTCAATATCAAAAGTATTCGCTTCCTCATTCGTATCTAATTGAATAACAGAATCAATAGTTAAATTGTTTGCCGTGCATTCAGAGCCGTTTTGCATGATAAAACGATGGTCTGGGGAAACATAAAAATTTCCAGTTCCCGTTTCAACATGAATAATCTCTGACTTTTTAACATTGTTTGAAACAACAGTATTTCCGCCCTTTAATAAATCTCCTTTGCGAAGATTTTCAACTAATTCCCACGACCCATCATTTTTTTCAACCAGAGATCCTTTATTAAGACATTGTTCACCATAATATTTATCAACGTCAAAGCCTTTTCCTAATACTTCATTTTTAAAAGATTCATAAGTAATAGCCACAATATCTATCCTTTCTAAACACATAAAAAGCGGCTTAATAGCCGCTAAACGTTCATAAATTATCCAACCCGTTTCCAAATAGAAACTGTAAAGTATGGCGGCATGTTAGGCTGCGGTATATTAGCGTGTTCAGCAATCGTCCCGCCGCCATCAGACTGTGACGTTGTTAACATAATTCTTGCGTCATCATATCCAACATGATAATCATAACCGCATTTAGCTGCTATACGCTCGTATTGCTCGGCATATGGCAACCCCCATTTTCCGCCAGGTGGAGTATCGAAATCAAACTCGCCAAATGGGAATTTTAAATAATACGATCCGCCTGTATCACCAAGACGAAAAGTACGTGAACCTCCGGCACCAGAACCATCAAAATATGTGCCTGTGCAAACCAAAGTACGTCCGCCAAAGTCATCCGACATTGATTCCCATGTGCCACCAACAGAATAAGATGGGTTTTCTGAATGTGTATATGAACTATCACTAGGTTCAATTGAAAAATACAAAGACCCGATTGGATAGCCATAATGATCTGGTGTAGCATCGTCCATGCTTAATGTTGATACGCCCGCCGGCAAGTAACTCTGCGCAGTGTAATCCATAATGTCTGTCTTACTGTCTGTTGGATCAGGAAGCCTGATTTTTACATTTGAATGGATTTCAACCAAATCATTATGCGCCGATTGGGGGAAATATACCCATAGCTGCATCGTACTATTATCTACAGAAACAACTTTTGCCTCATATTCATTATTGTAAACACCATCGATCCAATATACCGCGTGACCGCTTGATGCATATGCATTAATAACAGATTCATCGCTTTGAACAGTTAAACTAATTTTCCATCCATAAGATGTTGTCTTCCATTGCGCAAGATTAATCCATCCGCGGCCATTGCTTGTTTTTCTTAATGCAAACTTATAATCATAATGTTTTCTTTGAACAAGACCGCGACATGTATTTACAAGAAATCCAAAGTCAGCCTGAAATGGGTTAACAGATTTCATGCCAAATGCAACACCATTACCATTTTTGTACCAACTCATAGGAATATAACTTTTAGGAACAGAGATTAAACGAGAAATTTCTGAAAACGAATCTGATAGCTTGAGCCGAAAGAAATAATCTTTCTTCTTTAAAAAACTTTGCGTTAAGGTTTTAGCTGTTGTGTAATTAATCCATTGATTTAAATCCCCATCATTTTTAGAAGGGTCAAGAGATACATAATCAAGAAGTTCTTCTTCCCCGTTGTCAACAAGATAAATTTCCATCATTGCCTGCGTATTATACCTTGTTGCATCAACCTTGATCTGCTTAATTTTCCACAATACCTCATTAAATCGAACCGTTGTCGCATTACGATCTTCGTTAATTCCATCTGAAGTTCTAAATGCCTGACATGACAATAATTCAGGCGGCGAATATGCCTTGACATTAAATACTTTTGTAAGCTTTGTTTTCAAACCATGATTATCAATAAGAAATAAATCCAACTGCTGATCACCTGATGAAACTGGGGCAGCCAATGTAAACGGCTCGGAGAAGTTCCCCTGAAATTCACGGAGCTTCTGACCATTCATCCATACTTCCAGGTTCGAAATCGTTGCCCCATATTTTGTTTGAATATCTGTTAATTGACATTGAAATGTTGATAGCCCCTGCACACCGCCATCGATATCTGCCGTCTTAGGGTTTGTATCAATAACCTTTAATACTGCCGAAATTTTAAAATCATTAGTATCTGGTATATTGACCTGAACGTGAAAAACGATTGTTTCAATTACATTTCCATTCGCATCACAAGAGTCAACATCAAGATCGACAGTTGCACTGGATTGACCGCTTGGAATCAAGGACATCATTGCACTAATTGCGTTATCTGTACTTAAATCCCATACATTGCCTCCAAAAGCAAGGTCATCAACAAATACATAGTTCGCATAGGGTCCGCCATCAAACGGAACCTTAATACGAAATGTTTCAACATCAATATCATCGCTAAAACAATCAACAGATACGATTGATCCAAGATCAATACTACTTGTTGATACATTAAAATTTATAGACAAAGTCCTTCATTCACCTCATCATCCTCAAAATCATTTAACATATTCATTAAATCTAACGTATTATCCGCTTCCCTTGAAAACAGCCACGGGTCAAGTGAAATCGATTCGTTCGCCGTAATTCGATCAGCAACAAGACCACCTGTATCAAAAGAAGCCAGTTCAGAGTTAATCGCACCATTAGCAGTAAAATAAACTTTTTGGTTATTTAAAATCAGTTTGACAGGGTTATCCTGGTCACCAATGATTAACCCTCTTTCATTATCAAACCTGAAATACTGGTTGAACTTATTGTTTAAATCATTAACAACCTGCGTTTGAGACAAGAGCGTATCATTATAGGTTCCTCCGCCAAAAATCATTGTTGAAGTTGCATCAATAACAAGATTTCCATCAGAGTTAATCCACATCTGCGGTTTGCCGTCTTTGGATACAGTAAAAATATTCGGATAATTACCATCTCCTGTAGAACCACGTGAAGTATCTAATCGAAGGCCGTTGTTATCAAATGTCATTGATGCTGAACCTTCAGAATTATAAATTCCTACTTCCTGCGACAAAATGATATTGCCAACTAGTTTATCCGCAATAACACCATATGCATTTTCGTACTGCCCTGTTTTTGGGTTATAAAATCTAAATTCGCCCAATCCGGCTTTAACATGCTCCCATTCATCATTAGTGTAATATAAGCCATTATTGATCAACCGAATTTGACTTGGTTCAAACCCATCCCCTAAGTCCGTTCTTCTTCGACCCAAAATACCCGTACTGTCTGTAATAAAGCTCTGGCTGCGGGCATTATCAACGATTTTCGTATTTGTTAAATCAAGACCATTATTTACAAAGTTATCAATGATTTTCCTGCTGTCTTCCGCTTTTGAAGCTTGCCTGGTCACGGCACTGTATGAACTTGCCATCTGTCTGGCCTGCTGAATAACCGATTCAAGGTCTGTATATTGACTGCCACCGTCTGAAACCTCTGAAAACGTAACATTTAACCGTGATAAATCATCATAGTTAACTTCATAAGACAATAACCTCAAATGATAAATTTTATCGTCTACCTTACATGACATCCATGATCCTGTTTGAAAATAATGAACGATAGAAGAAAATTCAGGAAGCGCAAGAAGGTTATACAATGTGGCTGTAATTGAATGTTGTCTAGAAGCAGATTTCGTAATTTCCTTATAAGCTTCTTCAAAGAAACGATTTGCATTATCTACAATTTCAGCATTGGTCAAACCATCAGAAATAAAATTATCATTGCTATACTCATCTTCGCGAACATGACAAGCTAATTCTTTCCAACAGTCATCGCCTAAATTATCATGAAAATTCAATTGATCATTTAAACTGCCAATCAACTTTTCAATATACCCGCGCAAACCATCTTCAATAATGTTTCCATCTTCATCTTCTACACCGGATAAAACTTCGATTTCATGTTGGCGAACAGTCATTTCTGCTTCAATTTCACGAACCTTTTGCAAATATGGCATATAAATTTTGTCATAAACAAGTTTCTTTGCGCTGTCTTGCTCATTTTCTTCCGCAATACCATTGTCAATTAACATCGTTAAAACAACGTTCCCACATTTTAAAAATGTATCCAGCGGGGTTAAACCGTATTTTTTGATTTCTTCTTTAAATACATCAAGTTCAGCTTTAAATAAAGATGGAGCATCAGCAATTTCAATCACTTTTTTGCTGATTGTGTTATCTATCTTTTGCTGATAGAAAACGGTTAAATCATCGGTTACAGGCGCACTAATTTCATCTGTGACAATTGTATCCGTTTCATCGGCATATGCAGTTAGTTTAAATGTACCAACCCACATATAATCACGATATGAACTTGTGTTTACCTTAATCTGATACCTGGTATCAATGATAGATTTTGCCAATTGCAATGCATAATTATCAACTGTTGACGATGAAGCGGCTCTTAAGTTTGAAACAGCGATTTGGGAAAATGTTGTTTTATTAATTTTCGCAGCTTCGTCTTTGGCAGTTGTATCCTGAAGCTTAGGAGACGGCATCATTGCGGATTGCAAAAATAATTCAAAATCAATTTCTGTATATAAAATATTGATTAATTCAGAAAAGTTAACTTTGCCGTTCTCAATCTGAACAAGCGTTCGTCCTTCATCCTCATAATACTTTGCATACATTTCTTTATACTTTTCATACAAGATAAGATAGTCTGCATAAGTTTGTTTTGGTATATCTAAAACAATATTATTAGTGATTTCTTTATATTTTTCATCATAATCTGATAATGCTTTTTGCAATTCATGAGACATTGCCTTCCGCATTTCATCTGTAAAATACCAAATATACTGAGAGCCGTTTGGGTTAGCTGTTCGAATCGCTGATGTCATCAGGTCATCACCGGCTTCAACCCTAAAACAGTTCTTAATTGATCCGACATCTGTTGTAAACTCAATGTTATCAGTCAAGTTTTCAGGAGATATTAAAATGTCAGTCTGTTTTCCATACCCCCGTTCAATATGTTCAGACCCACAATGAGGACATTTCATCGAATAAAAATATCCACGTTTTTGACAATCATAGCAATAAGACTGGAGATCATAAACATCAATCACGCGCATTGGCTTACCATCTTCGCCCATGCCATCTTTAAAATCGAAATAACATCCAATTTCCTCTGATATTTCCTGAAGGCTGTCATATAAAGACTGGCTGTTAAATTCAAATATTCTTTGAATCTGGGTTAGTGTTGGCGATACATATCCAAATTGCCAGTGTGGTGCCTTTTCCGAAATTCTATGTAATAAGGAGCCATCAGGATTATCTGGGTTATAAAACACAGTAACTACATAATTATCTCTAGCAATATCATCTTCCGTATTAATCTGAATCCCATATAGCATAATCTGCCCTAATTCAGCAGCACCCAAAGATGTTCCTGTGCATGATTTATATTGGTCATTACCATCAGAAATAGTTACTGTAAGTTCAAAAAACATATCCCATTCCTTACAGTACACAAGCTTCAAACTAGTAATCTCATCCCACAAAGGATTAACTTTTCCATTATCATATTTGTATACACGAAACGATAATTCACTCGCATCATTAAAAGCATCTGTTAAACGAATGTTAACCGCCTGCAATTGCCCAAATCGATTACCAACACGATCCGTTAAAATCAAAATAGGGTCTCTAGGCTTATTTTCAGAGTCAAAACGTAATCGAATAGCCATTTAATCATCTCCTATCCTAAATTTTTAACAATCGGTCGATATGTAAATTTAATCGTACACGGCAAAGAAATGGTAATCTTATTTTTCGTTTCCTTTAAACCGTTTTTATAAATAAACCCCAATGTCGGGAAAACAAAATTGAAAGAATTCCAAAGCTCATGAGTTGTGTTATCTGTTTGCGCAATCAACGTCTCGCCTGACATTGAAATCTTTTCATTTTTCTTGCAGTCCTTTATCTCCGTAACCGACCCTGTTAAATCGTTTGTGATAATTAAATCGCCGTTTTCAAGACATTCAATTTCAATTTCAGGGAATGTTTCCGGTTGCTGAGAATAATACGATACATTAATCGTTTGGTTTTTCTCTGTTGTTCTTCTGGTTACTCTTTCTGTTTCTGAAAAAGCGTATGGCCGATCTGTAGTTACTGAAACTTCAATACCAATCAAATTACCGCCAAGATAAACTTTTTGGACGTTGCTTGACGCATTAAAATGAAGCTCGCCCATATCGCCATAAAGAACCATTTCCGCAAAATATCCTCGATTCAGCCAATAGACAAGGTCTTCAAATTCTTCTTCTGAAATGATATATTCATCACTCATTTCACGATTCTTACAAACACCAAACTCAAACTCTAATGGTCCCTCATAATTCGTATTTACTAACGCATGACGTTTGCCGCCATTAATCGATACCTGATTGAACGTCAGCCCCGTTGCAACAGGTGTAATATTAAATCCACCGCTAAAATCAAAATCACAAATCGTATACCCAAGGTCAGAAAACAAAGTGCCATCGTACATTACATCATCTATAATCATTTAATCATCACCCTGATCAACCTGAAAATATTCAATTTTTTTTAGCTTTTCATTCTGTTCTCTGATTTCATTAATTGCAATACTTAATTGCTTATCTGCTCTCGCTTTTGCAATTAGCACATCATGGACTGTTTTCTTCGCCGCATCACATTCTGCTTTAACCTCTTTAATTGAGTTTCTAAGTTCTGTTGTTAATTTTTTAAGTCGATCTTCTTTTTCTTCAAAACTTTTAATTTTTTTATTTAAATCTTTGTTTTCACGAACAAGTTGTTTATTAAGGTCTTTTTGATCGGCAAGATCCTTTTTCAGCTTGTAAATTTTACGTTCATAATAGGCTTCTCCTGCCATTTTTTCGATCCCTTTCTACAATTAAAAAGGATGGGGTACTTAATGCGCCCCATCCTGTTTGTAATTAAAATTTAACTCTATGCTTCGACAATGAATTATTTCCATTTAGACGGCCCAGTGTCATTTCACGAATCATTTCATCGAATTTAACGCTGTCTTGCATTTTTCGGCAAAGATCATCAAAATCTTCTACATGTTGGATATTTACTGTCGTTTGAATATCGCCAACTGAAACGTTGCTTCCATACATACCATCTACACTGACACCAGTCTTACCCTTGTTCATTGTAATCGATCTTAAAGCTTCCGTTAACGCAAAGAAATTTTCTGTATCCTTTGAGTTTAAAACATATTCAGGTCTCGATGGTGTACCGTCCAATTGAGCAAGACCGGTGAAATCTGCTAAACCTCCGGACTTAAACGCTTTTACAGCGCTCTTCTTGAACCAACCTGTATTTGCACTTGCACCATGCCAACGAACGAGATAATAACCGCTGCTCTCTCCTGTAATAACATAAACAGGGTCATTACTGAAATATTGATGTGTTCCCCATTGACCGGCATGACCTTGCCCATCTGCCCAAATAGGCTCGTTTGGATCAACACGAATTGTGCTTCCAATACCAACAGGTTTCTCTTCATGTTTTGGTTGCTCTGGCTGTTGTGCCGGAGCTTGAGGTGTTACAGGCTTTTGAACATGGGTGACATTATTAGTGCTAGTAATATCCCGACCGGCCTGAGAATCAGAGTACGACCTCATGGCAGATACATAACTTTTAATTTCATTCAATGCAGAATTGGTCGTTGTCCATTGATTCATGAAACCATTATCATAGTTACTGATAACGTTTGAGATTTCTCCAACACCAACATCCCAACAATTTTCCATGCTGTCGCTAATATGATATCCAACACGATCAGCCTCTTCATTCAAAGTGACATTAACATCCGATGCATTCATATTAACCTGATCAATAAGGTCTTGAATAAGGATGTCTTGTTCATCCATCCGTTCGTTGATCAATTGTTCATATTGGTCATATAAATCATCGAGCATTTTCTTCTGTTCGCTAATTGCATGATCGAACTCAGTTTCTTCTAAATCGTCTTTTGCATCACGAAGGTTAACAATGATCTCCTGAATTTTTGCCCTTGCCTCTTCAGAATCGTCACCCTGGTAAGCGAGTCTTTGCTTTTCAAGAGCAGCTATTTCATCGGATTGTTTCTTAACCTTTTTCTGATAATCATAAAGGTCTTTTTGAGCATCTAAATTATTCGAATATTCATCGGTTAATTTCTTAATTGCATCTAGTTCAGCATCATATCCTTTTTGAACTAGCTCAATCATTGCCTTTTTCTGTTCTTCGGCGGCGAGGATTGACTGTTGCTGTTTCTTCAACATGTCTTCCCTACGCTTGATTAATTCCTGATCATAAGGGGCGGAACTCATTGCTGCTTCAGCTTTTTCAGCTTCTTCACGATATTCATCTGCTTGTCGCATGAGAATGTTAAATTGCTGACCCATCAATCCCAAAGTAGCTTCGCCATATTGAGTAAGTCCGCCATTTTCTTCATCTGTCAAATCTTTAAATGCTAATAAATCCTGCAAAAATTCTGCTTCGCTGCATAAGCTGTCCATTCGCTCGAGCGCAAAATCAAATGTATCCCAATCCAACTGTCTAATTTTATTATTTAAATCAATGATATCGTTACCCAATTCCTTTATTTTGAGTCTTGTATCATTAATTTCAAACTGCATGTCATACCATTCGGCGCTATATTCCTCAATGGCACCAGAACCAACAGCATCTGTTAACTGGTCAATTAATGAATTCACTTTATTTTGTAATCCGATTTGCTGAGATTCTTTGGCGGCTATTGATGCATCATAGTACGCTTTACTTCCAAATAATCCCCGTTTTTCAAGATTTTCCATTCCGGCATCGTAAGACTGGACAAGATGTTCAACGAGCTGAAAATCATTTTCGTATTCTTCGGCAACAAGATCAAATTTCTGTTTGTATAATTCAGACATCTGCTCATTCAAATCAACCAGCGCATCTCTTGCATCAAGTGCAGCATCGGCATATTTTTGCATATCTGAAATGAGCTTCTGTGTGTCTTCATCATATGATGCGATTTCAATAGAACCGTCCCAAACTTTTTGCTTGATATCATCCGCCAACCCAATCGAATTTGCTTTTTCCGTATACGTATCTAATGCATTCTGTTGCAACTGAATATAGGAAAGCGTTTTATTAATTTGATCATCCGTAGCCGACATTCTTTTACTCAATGTTGTAAATGCATTATTCGCCGCTTTTGCAATGTTATCAATTAACCTTTTCATACGGTCAAGAGCAACATTGATCCAGTCGATTTCGCTCGCTTTGTCATCGGTGCTTGAACTGCTTGATCCACCAGAAGACTTTGATCCTTTAGACTTAGGCGATGCACTTGCAATTTGATTTAATATTTCATCTTTTGATATATTAATTGATCCATAAGCATATGCTTTTCCACGACCGCCATTTGATGTTACATAACCGTTTTTAAATAATTCTTCTGTTTGTTTGTGGTTAAAAACAATAGCTCCAGATGGCAAATCAACAAATTCAGCTCCTGAATCGCCAACTGTATACCAACTTCCCGATTTAGGGTCAACAACAAGTTCCTGACCAAGCTCTCCGGTTAGTGCGGTTTCACTACGTTTTAATCCCCAATTTCCGCGGGCATAAGCAGACCCACGTCCATATACAGTTCCATACGCATGAGCAGTACCATTAACTTCTTGACTACCCTTATAATGGATGGCATTGCTACCTTTTACTCCTCCGCTAGACCCGCCACCAAAAACATTCTTGATAGTATTAATGACAACATCGACCGTTTTACCTTTGATTCCATTAATCGCATCTACTGCCTGTCTTACATTAGCTGAAACCTTGATTGTTAAATCTTTAGCCCTGATAGAATTTACCTGGCTTTGGGCAGGCTTAGTGTTCGCGTTTGTTTCAATGGTTAGCGGGTCTCTGTTAACATTATCAACTTTGTTTTGCGCATTACTTGTATCAGCATCAACACTAATCTTAACGTTGCTTGCATTAATACTATCAAGCTGATCTTTAACAGAGCTTATAGATTCGTTATCAATTTTAACACCGGCATTGATAGCCGCTTCAATATTAGAAAGATCCGCATCCAATTTACCTTTATCAATCGTTGGAACCAGGTTTAAATCTTGTTTATTTAAATTGCTAATTGTACTTTGCAGTTGTGATGCTGCATGAGATGAATCACCGCCAACCTGAACCTTATTATTATACTCGTTAATTTGATTCCACAACGTTTGCAGAGACTCTACCTGAGATTGCGCTTCACCAATTTGAGACGTGTCAATAGTCATTACAGAAGGCTGTTCTAATTGCTGTTTAGCCTGTAAACAAGCCTCAAGCATTGTCTGTACTTCTTCAGCACCTTCAGCGCTTAGATTAATTGTCCCGTCCTCATTACGGAATTGTTCTAATGCTGCAGATAACTGGTCAATCTGATCGTTAATATTATTTTTACCCGTTATTCCCGCATCTAAATCAAGAGTAAATCCATCTAATCCAAGACTCGAAATATTTTTTACAGCTTCAGATGCTTTCTCAGCCGATGTTTTTATACGTTCAAATTCATCTAACGGACCCTCATAACGGAAATCTCCAAATAACTGCATTGCATCGATTAAACTGTTGATTTCTTCAACCGACATTCCGGTCATTTCCGATAAATCATCTTCATCAAAACTAACGATCTGTTTGCCGTCTTCACCGGTTTGAACAAAGCTATCATCTAACTGGTCCAACATGTCAACAAAATTTTTGACATTTGTTCTGGTATCATCATTTAAAAAATCGTTCATCGAAAAAGTAGTACCGGCAATTGTATCACTCAACTGATTATATTTTTGTTCAATTGTATCAACGCTCGCCGATGACAAATCTTCCTGATAAATCGTATCTAAATATGCCCTTAATTGTTCACTGCCGAACATTCCATTTGCTGCAAATTCATCAGCCGTCTTTTTCCATGAAGCTAGTTGAGATTGCTGATCGCCATGTTCACCCTGCTTCTGAGATAGAATCCATCGATTATAAGCCGATGTTAACGCATCGTATTGAGCAGCGGCCTCAGCGGCTTCTTGAATCAATGGAACAAGGCTATCTCTTTCCCCTAAAATATCTAATTTAAGATTAGGGTCTGAAACCTTTTGGAGAATTTTTGTTAGATTGTCATAGTCCGCCATTAACGAATCAAGTTTGTTCTGATTGTTTAATTTATTCTGTTTTATAAGCTCTGAATTTAATTTTGCCAGTTCAGTGCGATTAATCTTGATACCACTTGTTGTGTACTCGAATACATTTGAAGTATCCATCCCGGCAAATCGATCACGAATCATTTGAACATCTTCTGATGTCATGCCCAGAGAAGAGTTAGCGTTTGTAATCGCCGTGTTTAAACCGTCAAAACTTTCTTTTTCTGCATCAATGTCAACATGAGAAAAATTATTGCTTAAACGATTTAACCTTAAAATATCCTGAAGGTTCCCTTTTAAAGCAGCCGCCTGATCTTTGCTTGCTGTCCTTAATTTTTCGTTTGTTTTTTCAATTAAATTGGTGTCTAAATCACTGATTGCTTTTTTAATTTCTTGACTAGCTTTTGTTGTATCTTTTCCGGATTTTGAAATAATATCTGATAATTCAGGGAAATCTTTTTTTAGCTTATCGATATTTTCGGTGTCCATGTCCCCAGATAACACATCTTTATAAGCATCGCCCAATTCTTTTGACTTATTGATATAATCATCGGCAATCCTTTCGTACTGATCGCCCTTGTTTTTACCAAAAATGTCCTCTACATTCCATTTCCCGTTTGCCTCGACTAAGCCCCTTGCAGTTTGTTGGGTTGCTTTTTGCTGCTTGCTTAAATAATCCTGGTATTTATCTTGCATAGATTGATCCTGCGCAAGATAATCTGTGAATATATCCTTAAGGCCTTCTCTTGTACCATCAAAGATAAATCCCTCATAATTTCCTTTCCCGTCTTTCCAAACAGAGTCCGTTAAATCATCACGAATTTCTTCAAATGTTTTTGCAGATTTTTGTAATGAAGACTGGTCAAATTTTTGACTAAAAATTGATTGAGCTTTTTCATTGTTATTAAGGAGCATGTCCTGTTTAATTTGAGAAACCTGGACTTCAGATTTATCAAGTTCGTCAACAATTGATTTATAGCTGCCAATTTTGCTTAACTCTTCGCTGTTATATGCCTCTTCATAAGCCTGACGAATTTTAGATAAATCTTCCCAACTCTTCACCGCTGCCGATGCGCTACTAAAGTCCATATTAAAATATCCGCTTTTAATCGTATTACCGGTTCCACGCGTATTTAAAGATGCAAACTCGCTTTCTTCAAACGCTTTTCGAACGGTTTCAATCTGGTCTTTAGTTCCATTGCCAAAAGAAAGAGGAGACCGGAATGTTGATGAACCTTGTATTCCCAAAAAGCTTCCATTCATTAAACTGTGAAGCTCGTCAACCTGACCTTCAATTCCCTGTCTAAGTTCGCCTAACGCAATATTTGTTTTCTCTGATGCAGCGGCATTTAAAGCGGCGCTTAATGAACCATATTTAGAAATTAAATTATCAACTTCTGAAGCTTCCAATCCTAAAGCAGAAATCAAATTATTCGTAGCGGCGGTCATTTCTTCACTAGAACTAATTCCAGCACGATAATCAACCTGTTCCGCTTTATACGCTTCATAAGCAGGACTAATATTATTTAAATTCGACCTTGCTTCTGTCCCTTTTGCAATTAGCTCCTGATTTCTGTACTTTCTCCAGTTGCTAGCCTGATCAACTAAATATGAAATGCCTCTTCCAACAGCATCGACAGCAAGACTAATCCCGCCTGAAATTAATCCGTTCAACAAACCAGTGCCGACAGTTGATGCTAAATTCTTTAATCCATCCCCCGCCATGCTCTTCAAGTATCCTTTAAATGTAGCCTGAACCTGGTCTGTTCCTGACTTGCCATCGTTTAACAAATTTAGTTTTCCGATATACGAACCCATCGTTTTGCTTGAATCATTAATAGCATCATTAAACTCTTTTTGGATTTGTGGAGATTTGGATAAATTTTCATTATATGTTTTGATCATGGACTTTGCTTTTTGAATAGCATTTCCACTTTCTTTGCCGCTTAAAAATTTAGAATACAACTTTGCTTCTTCATGTGCCTTAAAATTCGCTTCCGCATTATCTAATGCACCGTCTGTATTCGTTTGATAAAGCGTTTTATTTGCTTCTGCATAAATCTTTGTCGAATCAGAAGCTCCATCCATAGCCTGTCTAAATTTGTCAGCACTGCTTTCGCCGCTTCTAATCAATTCAACATAATTAGCAAGGTATTGAGTTTCATTTTCAATCCCTTGGTTGTCCGCACCACTAATTTCAAAATCTTTTGCAGAAAACAAAGAGTTAAAACTGTTCTTGACGTTTTTAAATCCGCCACCTACATTGTTTCCACCAACAAATGAATTAAGCAGGCTTCCAAACGCATCTTTTTTAATGAATCCAATATCAAAAAAGGTGGACATAGCCGCCGATGCCGCCGTAACAACAGTTGGGATTAAACCGAATGTTTTGATTATCGAGTTTAACCCATCGATAATTCCAGATGTGAAATCTAAACCGCCTTTAACCGCCCCGACATCCATGACGGTCTGTGACAACTGCTGCATAGACACATTCACTTTATTTTCTTTGGCTTCCATTGAATCAAGTGCTTTTTCGTGTTCGGCATAGGCGGACCCGGCAGAATTCATAGAATCACGTAATGCACTTTCTGCCATATCAAAATTACTGATCAAAGCAGAGAGGACGTTACTTTGTCGCTTTCCGGCAAGCTGTTCCAAAATATTTGCCTGGTCAATATCAGATAAATCTTTCCAAACATTCGATAAATCCTTGATGATGTCATATGTCGATTTAAATGTATTGTCATCTTTCATGATGTCAATACCGGCAAGGTTTTTCATCTCATCCCGAAGCTTAGAAATACTCATTGACATTCCGTCAACATCGCCACCGGCTTCCTCGATATCTTTGGTTTCCGCACCACGCAAACGCATAGATAAAGTTTTAAAAGCCGTTCCCACAGATTCAGGATTTTGAACAACAGCATTCGCCGCAGTAATTAACGCAATTGTCTGATCTAAGGTATTATTTGCTGAACGCATTGATGACGATGAACGAGTTAATGCTTCGCCAAGACCGCCAGACGAAATTGAATATTTGTTTGAAACATTATTAAGTTTATCTACAATCGAAATTGAATCTGATGCTTCAACACCAAACGCAGCCATAGTCGAAACAATATGTTGTGTTGCCTGATCAATACCACTTAAATCATCGCCTACCGTATTATATACACTCGCAGTTTTTGAAAGGCTTTGGGCATCATTAAAATTGTACCCCAATCTAGCGAAATCAGCTGTTGATGTAATGTATTCAGGTGTGGTGACTCCTAATCCTTTAGCTATGTCACCAGAACTCTTTACAAATGAAGAATATGTTTTATCCGTCTCATCAGTTACTTTTTTAAGTTCTACCATAGAACTGTCAATTTCTTTGACGTTTGAATACATCTCTCTAAAAGAATTTTTAACTGTTTGCAACCCGCTTTGCAAAGACACGCTTCCAATGGTTGCCTGTAAAAATGCTTCCCTCATCGAAGAGCCAAAACTTTTAGCTTCAGAACCGGCGCCCTGAGCTTCCGATTTAATTTGAGCAAAGGCATTGTTAATGCTCAACATCTGACTCTCTGTAATACCGCCATTTGCACTTTCAATAGCGTTCATTTCTTCCTGAAGCTGCCGAAGACTTGTTAACGCTTCTCCGGAAGACTGGTTAGCAAATTTACTAATAGATGCAGACATTCTGTCAACACTACTGGATTTAGTGAACGCATTACCTGATGCTTTAACCTTTTGCAATTCATTATTTAATTCCGAAAGAGATTCTTTGCATGTTTTATATGCATTAACAGCTTTTTCAACATCGTCAAATTCAAAAACTCCATCGCTATTTTTTACACCCATTGAAACAAGGTCTTCATATACTTCCTGATATTGTTTCAATGCTTCCGCAGCCTTAGATAATGATTGATTATTTTCGCCGCCGTATGCCAAATACTTGCCTTGAGCTTTAAAGAGATCGACTTCGCCTTTACCGGAACTTAAGAATTTATTAATTTCTTGATACTGTTTAGCACTCTTTTCAGTTTCGTTAAATTGGTTTGATAATGATTCAAACTGTTTCTGTGTTAAATTGCCATCTTTCATAGCAGTTTTTAAAACACCGCTAATAGACTGAATACTCGACAAATCGGCACTGCTTAATTTAAACGATGATTTAAATTTGCTTATTTCTTGCTGAAGCTTTTCAATATCGCCTGTCTTAACAAATTGGTCTCCGTTTTCCTTAACAGTTGACAACCCATCCTGAATGGATTTAATAAGCTCTTTCATTCTTGCAACATATTTTGCCGCTTCATCAACATTATCGCCAAATGTTACTCCGCCTGTCTTTTCGTTGTTTTTTGCCAATGAAAAAACTTTTGATTGAAGTTTGTCAAGTTCCGTATATTGATCAATAATACCGCTCAAATTGCTGTTTTTTGATCCGCCAAAGCTTTCAATCTTATCATTAAATTTAGAAATATTCTTTGAAAAATCAAATTTAGCAATCATTTTATTGATTGTGTTTTGACCAGATTTCACACCTTTTTCAACGTTATTACTGATATCTTTTCCAATGTTTTTTACGTCTACCTTCAGCGTGTATTTCTTGTCGAAAATAGCGTTCAGCTCAGATTGAATCGATGCTTTATCAACTTTTAACGATATTTTTGTGTTTTTTAATTTTTCAAGCTCCGCCTTTACCTGTGACGTATCGGCAGAAATTATAGCTTTCCAATTGGAATCAGCCACTTATAATCACCCCTAAATATAAAAAAGGTGATTACCAGTCATCGTCTCCTACATCCGCAATGGACGTTGAAACAATAGGCTTGATACCACCTTCACCAAAATATTGATCAAATTTTTCTTCTACACCCGTATCATCATACAATCGAACCATATCCGCAGATTTCCAACCAATAATACTTTGAATGACATCTTCAGGAAGATTCTGCTGTTTTAATTTCGTTGTAAAATAATGTCTTAAACTATGCCAATAAAACGGCTTATCTGTAATGCGAGTAATAATTTTTGTCCAACCATCTAACGCTCTAGTCGATAAATGCTCGTCATCGTCGTAAACGTATTTGTTCTTTGTGCCTGTTCGCTTAGGGAATAACCATTCGCTTGTAATCCCAAGGCGCTCTCTTTCTTTCATCCACAACAGCAGATAATGATCAAATGGTTTCCTCATTACAAAGAGTTCCATCTTTCTCCCTTTACATTGAACTTTTTCAGGAGTTTTATATAGCGACTTAGAACAAATTAAGTTGTCTTCATTAAAATAACTAACCTTAAAACGGACTAACTCGGCTTTTCTCCGACCGGATGACATAGCTAATGCGAATACACACGCTTCCATATACATCTTGTGCGAGACAAAAAAATCTAATACCTCACGCAACTCTTCTGTTTTATAAATCGTCTTGTCTCTAATCGTTTCATCTGCCGGAGCCTGAATCTTTTTAAAAACAGGTCTATATAAAGGATATTCATCATCTAGAATATCCATTACATATTTTTCAAGAGAACAATACGTTCCACGAACCGTTCTAATCCTCTTTGGTGACCAACACCACTTATTTCTCGCATCATTTTGAAACTTAACTGCATCTCGCTTTTTCAATTCTACAAAGCTTTTATTATTTGCGTTCTCTAAAATCCAACACCACAAAATATCTAAATTAGATTTATAAGCTTGAATTGTCCCTTTTGATCTTCCTGAAGCGCTAAGATATTCCAGGAAATCATCAGCTAATCTTAAATTCTCCTTATTTACTTCTTTTAATTGTTCTGGTGATGTTAAACGATTGTACACTGTAAAACGAGCGTTTTTACTTGGAATACCCATTTATCCACCTTCTTATTTTTATTATCCTCTTACAAAATATTTGCTTAATTCAGACGACTGTTTCTCACCAATTTTTTGTGTTGACCCAGTCCAATAATCATAGTTACCGACAATATGCCACCTTGAACGTTCGTATAAAGTTGCATTGATTACATCTCCAACAGTGACCAACTGTCTTGGCTTTGGATGCCCTCCTTTATCTTCTAAATAAGCTTCAAAAGACGTGACATCTCCGCCAGAATGATAATCTCCAACTCGCCCGGATTCCCCTAAAGTACCTGTCCGCTGATACACTCTTGGCTCACCTGATACATAAAACTTATCAATTTCAGTTTGAATAATACTTTTTGACTGGTTATAGGTATTAGCAATTGCTTCTTTAGCACAATTTCTAATATCTTCTAGCATTGCCTCTACACTTGTAAAAGATCCAGGCATGTAATCAACTCTCCCTCTTTGTGTATTTATGCCAAAAACGAATGGTTGTTATCTGCATCTGCCACTTTTTTATCATCGTCAGATTCGCTGCCTAATAAACCGATGCCAACTGTTAAAATCGTAGACAACTGTCTGATTGGGTCATTGACAAATTCAACCTTTTTCTTTGCTGTACGAACAGCACTTGCAAAACTAAGTGGGTAAAAATCAAGTTCCATTTCTTCAGCATATTCTTTATAAAAATCATCTGTTAAATCTTCATGGAAATCTAAAATGTTTTTTGTTTCATCTTTGTTATCAGCGGACATTAAATAAAACCGATATAAAATAGAAACATCGCCCTGACCAGGATCATATTCGCCCTTATCGTTAAAATAGCATTCAAATAAATCGTCTACTAAAGTACTAAATTCAACAGCTGATAAATTATTTAAAGTTTTCATTTATTCTCCTTAAAACTATTTAAAAAATTTTCAATATCATATTTATATTTAGTGCGCATTAATTCCTGAGGAATTACTTTGTATTTAACGTTATATTTTGACAAATCACTAAAATTAAAGCTTCTCTTTTCAACGAGTGAAACCATTCGATTAAATTCATCAATAGGCAAAAATATTGTTGTTTCAATCTTACGAAACTCAATCACGAGACCGGCAATAATGCCATCATATGAACCCCACTTAGTTAGCCCCTCGATCTGGTGCCAATGAATTGTTCCTTTAGCATCTTCATAACGTTCGAATGTAATATAAGAATCTTGAACGGATTTTAATTCCAAGGCAAAAAGATGTTTCTTTTTTGAATCCCACAAAATATAATCAAACGGGTTTTTAATACTAAACCTTAATCCATCTAAAAATGCCTGTGGTGGATCTGGTATTCTATAAACCAAACAGTATTCAGGCGCACATTTTTTAAATTGAGCTTCAAAAATTTTACCGGGGTTATTCACTGCCATGGTCTTTCCACTTTCTATACACCCAATCCGTTTCGTTTTTTAAATACCAAAATGTTATCTTTCCCGGATTTCCTTCCATTTCCCATACAAACTTTGGCTGAACGCCATGTTTTGTATAAAAAATCTGTTGCCTTAAACAACTAATTGGAATTAAATTATCACGCCCATAACATTCAATTGCCTCATTCAAAGACTCGAATTTAATCCTCTTCATTTTCTTTTTCAATTTCTCCGCACCACGATGGACGCTCATATTCAATAATCTTTGATAAAGCTAAGTTTTTATAATCGATATCAACAAATACCGTTTTCCCATCGTTTTCAATCTTTTCTAATTCACTAATTGGAAACTGAATGTGTTTATGATTGGGCAACTCTACAACAAAACTCCAATCATTTTTCGTTAAAATTTTGCATTCTTGAACCACAAAACCACTCCTGTCATCAATAAAAAAGGCTGTAGAGCGCAGGATTTTGAGAATTTTCTCAAATTCCTAGGCGTTCGTTACAGCCCCTAATCTTTATCACATCACTTATCTAATTCTATCTCTTTAGCATAGGCATATGATATTATCTCGCCTTGTTTAGTCGAAGTATATCCTTTTTCCTTGTGAGAATACTCCGAAATTTCAACAGATCCAAAGTACGCAAATTTATCATATACACGTTGCAACACGTTGAGTTCTTCTTTGGAAAACTCATCTAATGGGATATCACGCTCTGGAATTATTTGAAGCTTTTCGTAACCGTTATCGCAAGTTATTTCAATATGAGCTATATGATCTGCTTGCATTTTTCCCAAAAGAATTTCGAAATTATCAGGTACCGGACCATATGGGAAGTGAACATATTTCATACCAGATATAAAAATACCATTTTCCTTATAAAAAAGCATATCTGAGTAATTAAGCAATTTCATTAGCTTTGTTTTAAGCAATTCACCACATTTGTCATAATCAAATTCTTTGAATCCATTTTCCTCGCATGGGACATTTGAAAAAACAGATCTAAAATTCTATGGCCTGCGCAAAATTCTTTATTTTCCTCTAACTTTTCTATGGTCTTCAAAAGTCTTCTAATTTGCTTTTCATCCAAAGCTACTTCATTCTCTGCAAGACACGTTATCATGTTTTCAGGTTCACGAAGGAATAAAAGAATGCTATTATGTGCTTTGTCTTGAATAGAGCCATTTTCATATCTGCAAATAGTTTTATCTCCCCAGTTGAGAAGCTTTGCAAAACTTCTTTGGCTTAGACCATATTGTTCTCTGATTTTCCTTATTTCTTCTGGAAGTAAAAGTTTATGCTTCCTGCGGTATTCATTATACGCACTCACCAACGTTGCATTATCTAATTCTTCGCAGAAGAATTCTTCTCCACATTCTGAACACACTAGGATCTGAGCGTCTACTTCGATTAACTCGTCACAGACATTATAAGATTCTCTTTTAGATACAACTTTTGTCTCTGTCTCTTTTCCACATTGTTCACAATATTTTCTCATCGACGCCGCCTCCTATACTCTAAGCAAAATCATCTTCATGAAACCCAAGACATTTAACGATATCTTCACTATTCACTTGTACGATTTTAACTTTAATATAGAACTGCCTCCATCTATGTTTTTCTTAAATTCCCAAATATCTCCGGATCTAAGAGGGTCTAAGTCTTGCTTAGGTCCTTTATAATAATCCCCAACTACAAGGCTGACTATTTCATCTTTTGCATCTGAAATAGTTAAACCGTGTTGAGCTAAGGCCTGCATATTTTTTCTTCCGAGGATGATTCAAACTCAGCAATCAAAGCGTCATAGCTCTTCTGGAGATTCAACCAGTATTCAACACTAGTCCCTAACATTCGAGATAATTTCATGGCTATATCGAATGATAAGCTTTGCTCCCCACGTACCAGAATACTTAAATTCTTTGGCGTGGTATCTAATCGTTTTGCAAAATCTTTCTGAGAAAGCCCACTTTCTTCAATGATTTCTTTGATATAGTATCCAGGATGAAAAGCAATCTTATCATTATATTCAATATAATTACTCATAATGGTTACTTACCTCCTTTACTTCAACAATTCTAACCACACCAGCAATTTCATCAATATTACAAGGATCATAAGGTTCTTCATTCTCATCTAATGGCTGAATAATAATACGCCATGGATCTCTCCTCGTTTTTACGTCTATAGCAAAAAATCCATCCATATTGCCACTCAACTTATGAAAATGAAACGTCGGCATCATTACTATATCCTTAATTACACTCGCCTGCTGCATAGCATTTATTCGGGCAAACAAGCTGGTTGCTAATGCAGCATTCCCGCCAAACAACTTTTTTGCAGTTTTTAAATCGGTACATTGTTTCTGAACTTTGCTGTTATTGTATAGTAGCTGCACGTTTGCCCTTCTTTTCAAATTACCTGTTGGGTAATCTCAATATACCATCAGAGACGCTCTGTCAATAATTCACACACAGTTTTACTTAGAACCTAAAAAATAAAGGCCACCCTATTTGGGCAGCCCTTAAGTTAAACTAGTTATTTCGCATCTTCAGTAATTTCTACCATGTCATAGAAATCGCCGTTTTTATCTTCGAACAAATCAAATACCAGATTAACAGTAGCCGGATCGCCATCGGAAGCAAAAGACAGTTCAAAGTTTCTCTGCGGAACCGCTTTGTAGAAGACCTGTTTAAATGGAGTTAATACACCGTCTTCGTCTTTATCAAGAGTAGACGAAGTGATGAAGTAATCTTCAGGCTGTTCCTTATTAGAGAAGGATACTTTACGAACACCAATACGATTCATAACCAGACCGACTTCATATTCTTCATCAACTGTTAAACCAGTTGCTGTTACTTTACCATCTGCATAAGTTGCTTCAATTGCGCTTTCTTCAATTCCGTATTCACCTTTTGGATATACACATACTGAGCCGTCAACAACGGTTCCTGTATCAGGAATTGTTAATGCAAGTTCTCCTTCAGTAGCGCATTTTACTTCATAATGTTCACCATAAACTGCATTGTCATCGATATTACCACCAGCGATAAGCGCAAAAATCTGGAATGGGTAAACCTGAGCTTCTACAGTTAAAGTACCTTCAACAGGGTTTGCGAATCCAATACGCTTAGAACCTTTTGCCATTGCATACACGGCATCACCAGATAAAGATGTAGTTGTTGTATTTGCAGTATCAAAGAACATATATGGTTTCATGTTCTTTTTAACACGAATATCAAGGTCGCAGACCTGACGATTGGCCTTTTTTAATTCAGCAGCCATTTGTTTTCACTCAACTTTCTATTCATCATATCTGTTCGAAAGCCATTGGTCGATTGCAAATTCCTTATCGTCCTTCGTACCCCATACGGAAACTGAATTGCGAACGATTGTATATTCATCAATCTGTAAAATCCTTACCAATGAATCCCGAACTTGTGGCAAAGTTAATTGCCCTACATTGCTGAAATTTATGGATGGATGATAAGCACATATCGCAGATACAATATTGGGAAGGCTATATTTTAATTTATTTTTCTTTGCCTCCAACTCTTCTTGTTTCTTTATGCTTTCCTGAATCCTCTTCCACATTACCTCAGCTGTTTTGTTTTTAAACTTAGGCGGTTCTTCCTCTTTATCCTGTGAAGCTATGCCACAAATCATTTGGCACCAATACAGCGCACGTTCAAACTTGTCAGAGTCAGATATAACCGCCAAAATGTCTTCTGGTTGCAATTCTTTACTCCCGTCACATTCTTTATTTATAAAGTAAAAACGAGAGTTATTAAAAACGACAGCTTCTTCATAAAAAAAGTTCAACACATCAACCAAAACGTCTCTAATCGCCGAGTCTGCTAAAACGACATTAAATAATTTGATTGTATCCTGAACCTCATTCAAAGAATCCCAATATTCTATTCCGCCAATTCCTGCACATAAAATGGTGTAATAAAATTTTGGTGTCATTTTTAGATAAGTCATAAATATGTCAAATGTATCAAAACCAATTGCCATAATTTCATTAATAGTTGGTTTATGCAAATGTACATATTGTTTATCACTCAACGGCACGCGAGTGGGGAAAGGAGAGATATACTCACCATAAGACAACTTATTCATCTAAAATTTGGAACGGCAAAATAAAAACGTAGTCCATAAAATTTTGTGCCGTTATAAATCCGAACAGATTCTATTTTTAGTTCTCCAATTCCAAACTGATTTACAATATCTTCATTGTTGATCAATGACTCTTCAATCAATTCCGACATATAGTCGATACGATCACCAGAGTATCCGCTAATACCAGGGTCAGAAATCAATTTTCGATTGCAAATCGCATATAAAATAAGATTGCATTCTTTAATTTGACCGCTTAAAGAAGGAAATTCAATATCATAATAAATATATGTTCCCGCTTCAAGTTCTGTATCATCAACAAACATATGACTTAAACATCTTTTTTTAAATTGACTCATTTGAACAGGGGCACTTTTCCCCTGTAATCCGTCAATTAAAATCGATCTAAGTTTTTCATTTTGAAATAGAGCTTTATGGACAATCTGTTTATATTCTCGTCTTTCTGATAATTTCTTCTTTTTTGCCATTAAATAAACTCTTTAATATTAATAAAAATTTGCGCTTCTTTACCATTGTCATAAATCAATGAAAGACTAAACTCTTTTTGCGCCATTGAACTGTCATCGCAGGCAATTGAAATTGATGTGTCTGATTCTTTAACTTTTAGATATGGCAAAATGTCAGATTGTATTTTCCACTCATGTTCTTTAACAGTGCCACTTGAATCTTCTAACCACGGCGCATCAAAAGTATTAAAACCCATTCCGATATAAATAACGGCAGAATCAAATTCAACGTTTTCACTATTAACATCAAGTGAATCATCCGCTGAAAACGCAAGCCAATATCCAACACCATCAATCACATAATATCCATCATTTTTCATCTGAGCATCCTGAGTAACCATAATTCCAATCAATCCACTATCGCCATAATTCGATGAAACAGAATCAATACGGGTCATTTTATAGGTAATAACAGGCAAATCCGTTCGATCATCGAGCCTTCCGGCAAATCGATCTTCATAATACTTTGTTCGTTTATCAATAATAAATCTTTGATTATGGTTCATCATTAACGTATTAAAATCATCAGGTAGCCTCAATTTAAGCTGATCAGATCGATACATTAATTTGTCGGCTGATGTTTCACCGTTGTTATACTGCGTAGCATTGTCGGCTGATGCCCATCTTTGGATAATATTTCCATCGCTATTCTGCCATGTTAACAACCATTCACAAATTTCAATAACTGCTTTTTCATACAGTCCGTTGTTATCAACAAATCCTGTTATTAGCCAATACTTACCATCATAATATACATATTCTCCTGTCTTGCACGTCCCGATCTTGCACAATATTGAATGAACACGAGTTTTCAACTGTGTATCCTGTGTCCTTGACATGACAATAACCCTTGCCTTTTTACGATTAGACAAATCATAATTACAAATTTCTACATCGGTCCCCATATTAGAACTATATGCATCTTCCATAACTGTATCCGAGTCGTCGTATTTACCGTAAGGCTTATTCAGGAGATACCATTCTTTAGCCATTAGTTATAAGCAGGCGTTTTTAAATGCTCTGTTTCCAAAGCGGACACCGCCTGGTCATTCTCCAATTCATAACGAGCAGCCAATTTGCTGTTGCCATTTCCATCAATTGAAATGTCTTTTCCAACAATCGAAACTCTTTTATTGACCTTTGAAACTTCTCTTTGCTGATAACGTTCTTTCATATATCTGGCTAATAGACCAATTACAAAGTCGGGCAAAACTTCTGAAAAACATTCCTGTACAGGATCAAAAGTTAGATCATCGACTTCTATACTATATCGGGCAACGGCTTGCCTTAGCCAGATTAATTCCACTTCAATAGGGATTTCTTCATATTCCCTAAATGATGTCTCAAAAACATCAATTACATCTTGAGCGGTTGTGTATTCGCTCATTTAAACCGCACCTTTCTAAAGAGTGTGCTAACTTTACTTCTACTCAAAATCGAGTCCTGTAAGTTCCTCAGCCACTCTGATTTTGCGATAATCATTAACTCCAATTTCATGTAAAACATTCATTAAAGCATATTTTTCAGCTCGAGTTTTAATTTGATCCATAAGAGCTTCTTTAAATTTATCCATGTTATCAATTTTAAATAAATTAACAACAACGCTTTTATTAAAGACGTTCTGATGACCATCATATTCAAACCCTGCTTCTTTTCTAGTTGGCTCATCATCAATGTAATAAGTAGCATGAGAGCCATTCCCGTCAATTCCAGTGAATAATCTATTTCCAATCTGCACCTGATTAATAATTTCACTACGAGACAAACGGGTAAAACCGTTTGGTGTTACTACAATATCACCAATTCCATCGATTCTTGAAAAGCCTGTAGTCCATGGTGCAATGCTTTTTACAACGACTTTTTCTTCTAAATTTAATTCTTTCGTTTCTGTTACTTTGGGATTGTTTGCCACTTCATCTTTTTCTGTCTTTACAGTTCTAGGTCTTCCAGCCATTTTATTCTCCCTTTTTCTCAACTATTCATTATCTTTAGATTTAAAATAAAATTTATGCTTCACTGAGTTATAAAACTCAATAATACGGTCAAGTTCTTCTGATTTTTTAAATACCCAATATCTATTTCTTGTAATATGGTTAATACCTGAACTTTCGTATTTTCCACCGAACGAACAAATAAAGTGATAAAGACGTAATGAGTAACAATAAAATTTGTCTTTGTTCTTATCTTCGTTCATTAATTCTGATTAATTTAATATAAAAAAGGGGAAAACGATCAAAAACTCGACCGTTTCCCCCGATAATTTTTTAATTATTCAAGTCCACCAAGGTTAGTATCGATAATCATACCGATCATATATTCCATTCCCTTAGCAACATCGACAGCCATTTCAAGGTCAAAACGAGTAATAACCTGACCAGTTTTAACGTCATTACCTGTTAAAGTAGTGATGTTTCCTCTAGTCCATGTAGCTACAGGTGATTTAACTCCATTAGGCAGTAAGAATGCAATACCACGAGGGAGCAATGTATCAAATTCACCATCTGCATTTACAGTAGTTGTGTCGTATGGGTTTTCCATTTCAGTAACAACAACACCATTGTAAGCAGCAATTACTCCAGTATTCTGAATCTGATCAAGAATCTTCTCAGACAGACCAAGTACATTTGTGGAACCAACCTGTGCGGTATATCCGGCAAAAGAATTCATCTGAGAAACAAGAGCGTAATCTCCAATAAGAGACAGACGGCCAAATGGGCGCATATCATTGATAATCTTATCTACAACAGCTTTTGTTAAACCTGCGGACTCAGCAACATATTTAACGCCTTTTGCATCTTTAACTGCTTTAACAACTGCATTAAGGATGTGCTTTTTAGCGCGGTTAACCATATCTGTTTTAACTTCTTCAATTCCTCGTTTTTCAAGAGTCATATCTCCAAGAGAAATACGTCTATAGTCTACTGCATAACCAGCAGAAATAGAGAAAGTAGGTACTGGATAGCGATCTTTAGTAATTACCGGGAATACAACATCACCGCCAAGAGCCTGTTCTCTAGATTTTTCACCGGTATGTTTATATACTTCACGTTCGATTGTTTCATCGAAACCGAGATTGTACGCAGGACCAAAAACGTTTCCTAAAAGAGTAATTTCTTTCAGTGTTTCTTCTTCAATTGCAATTCTGCGTAAAGTGTTTAATTCAGCAACTGCCATAGAGTCGCCATTCATAGCTTTAGAACCGAGGTCTTTAATATAAGATTTGCAAATCTCAACCTGTTTTGGAGCCACTTTAGAGAAATCTTCATTTGTTACCCATGCAGAGAATACTTCAGAGACAGGAGAAGATTTTTTAATCTGCTTTGTATCATAAACGGAGTCCCGTCTGATATTGTTTAATTCGAAATCCATCTTATTCTATCCTTCCTTATTCAACTGTAATCATTGCTTTTACTGCTTTTGGTTCAGTAAGAACAACATTGACATCTGTTACTGTTAAAGTAACGTCAGCAGCTGTTCCACCGATTTCAAGTTTTCCATCATCGCCAACTGCAAGAGTATCGCCTTCAGCAGCTTCAACATCGCCGGCGATTTCTTTTGCATCGATAACTAGTTTCTGACCAACCAGAGATGCTAATTCATAACCATTTAAAAATTCGCCAGCTTTGATAATACGATCCTGAATATAAGAATCGTCACCTTCGTCAACGTTATGAATCAGGTAGGTTTTACCATCGATAACCGCAAGAGTATGATTAACAACGTCTTTATCAGACTTAAGTGTTGGAACCGCAACAACTCGCTGGATCATACCAACTGTTTCAACTTTAATCATTGTTTATCCCTTCCTAATTAAAAAATGTTAGCATAATCGTTTTCTTCAAACTTTTCGCTAACACTTTCAAAAATATCAATATTCATTTTCTTTTCGGCTTCTGCCTTTTTAGAATTGATCTCAGCAGCTTCCTTTTCTTTAGAAGCTTTGCCAATACCAATAAGAACAGCATTCACAACAGAATTAATTTCAGCAGCGATCTGTTCATCGTTAGGAATTTCTTTGTATTCCTTTTCTTTAAATGCATTAATTTCGGATTTTGCATATTCTTTTTCAGCTTCAGAATATCCGGAGAGGGCTTCATCTAATTTAGAACATCTTTCATCCCTCTTACATGCCATTAACTGCATTTCTAAGCTTTCGCATTTTTCTTTAAGTGCTTTGTTTTCTTCTTCAAGAGATGCATATTTTGCGTTCATTTCTTCCTGTTTTTCTTTACAAGCAGCAAGTTCATTCTTTGTTGCTTCAACAGTAGAATTTGCTTTTGCAATTTTTTCGTCAATTTCGCATTTACGACTTACATAAGCTTCAACTGCATCCTGAATCAGATTACGAATTTCTTCTTCCGACATAGTTTCTTCCTTCCTGTTTAACTCCAACAGTTTTGCGTTTTCATCTGCGGGAGTGACACCAAGCAGGGCGCAGCCAGAGTATTGGAAGTTGGTCGGAATTCGACCTTTCTCCTTGTAACCGCCTAAATACTGAATTGTATCAAACTCATCAGTATGGCAGATTTCAACACTACACTTTGGATAGTTGCCGTCTTTGATTTCTTGTTCCAGTTTTGCAACCAGAGCTGGATAACAAGAAGCATCGATTTCACCTTCACCAATCATTGCAAGATATTCGTAACCATTAATATTTAATGTATCGATATATCCTTTATTAAAGGTTCCAATTACTGTCGCATTTTCAAAAACAGGCATGCCATCAACGACACCGGTATCACCATGACCACAAATTTCAGTACGGTTTTCATCCATAAACTCAACTCGCAGACTCGTTCCTGGAATCGTATCAATTTGTTTTTCGCAGTATTCTCGAATCCATGTGATACCATTTTCGTTATAAACAGTGCCTTCATCCTTAGAACGGTCAATACAGTCATCGCTATAAATTTCGTGCAGAACAAGCTTAAACTTTCTTCTACCGTTCTTTCGGTTACGTTTAGAGAGTTCAAATATTTTTTCCATAGCTTCAACACCCTCTATATATATACAAAAAGAGAGCCTATAGCATCGGCTCCCCTTCGTATATCAAATTTATTTCCCGACTAATTCGTACTTGGTTTAGGTGTGCCATTGCTGTTATTAGCTTTCGACTTCACCGTATTAAAGTTTGTGCTATCATCATCTGATGGTCTGCCGGGTTTAGACTCATCAGGCGAAACTGTAGCGCCACCACTACTGTTATAACTTGTCGCATGGACAGGATATTTGCTTTCCCATCCCTGCTCCTGTTCATAATCAAGCAGAGAAATCATAACAGATGGTTTAATTCCGCATGCGCTTGCCCACAAAGATAATGGACCTCTTCCCTCTGTATAAAGAGACTTCATATTTGCAACCATCTTATCCCTGTTCACATAGGTCATAGGCAGATAATTTACCTCAATTCTGCCACCACCCCTACCAATAAGGAGTGCGTTTAGAACCTTGTTTAATTCGGATGCAAGATCATTAATAATTTCAAAAATTCTTGCAGATACCATTTCCAGGTTCAACGTTTGAACAGCATAGTTTCCAGATCCGACACCATTCAAAAGCGCGCATGCAAATCCCATATCCAATGCAATTTTATCATCAATATTGGATTCATATTTCTGATCAAAGATATCCTTATTAGGAGGGTCAATTACTGAAATTTTTGTTCCAGCCGCAACAGATACAACGTTGTTTGAACCGCCCGAAGTATTCTTCATAGAAACACCTTCTTTAACGGCGAGGTGTTGTCTTTCCTGTTGCTTGTTTGTTAATGCAGAAGTCCCCTTTTCTTTTCCCTCAGGGAATGTGTGGACATATAATCTGTTGTTAATATCATCCAATACGCCTCTCTTTGTATCTTTAAAATAGTCATTATAAGAGATATCATCAATAGCAGCCAAAGCCATAGGTCTACCCCAGATATCACTTTTAACCGCACTCATCTTTGTACAAATTGTGTGGCTATTATCCAAAACAAGCCAATTATCACCGGACTTATTATTCTTCCACGTGTAATATCCATTTCGGATTTCCTCGGGGAACCGTCTTAATTTATTTTCAACTTTTGTCCCATCAACATGATCGAAATAAGATAAATCAAATGCCAACAATGGACTCCCGTTCTTGTATCCAACAATTTTTGTGTAATAAGGCGGAAGTGAAATAGCCGCAATATTTCCATAAGTGCCGGCACTATTAAGCTCTTGAATCATTAAAACATCAAAATCATTCAATGTTTTTGAAACAGTCTGTGGCATTTTCTTTACTTCAATATAAGAACAGGTCGCACCTTCAACGAGTGTGCGCCTTAAATTTTCACGCAAAAATTGCTTATCCTTTAATAGAACAAGAGCATTCTCAATCATTTGCTTGTTTTTATTATTTCTTGATTTGTTTTTGCCATACGAAACAACAACGCTATCTAATGTCGGCATGGCAACCATATTATCAATAGTATTACGTACCGATCCATTAGTGTTATACATTAGCCACGATAGATCAATCATACTTTCAAAATGACCAAATGGATCAGCTTGAAGATTTTTGATCATTGTTAATGTTCTTGGGTTTGAAAAATCGCTAACCCCAAAATACTTGTATTCTCTATACAGAGAATTAATTGAACTAATGCTTAACGAATTATTTGTTTCATATTTTCGGTGCGAAGAAGTGTTCGGCTTTCTTCGCATATTATTGCCTCTGCTCATAGGCTTTTTTGCATTTTTCAAAAGCCAATCACCTTTCTCTCAATCTAATTCCAAAATACGCAGCACTCGTATTCTTCAATTCCATTTGCAAGATCACGCTCTAATTCACTTGCAAAATAGCTTCCATAAGAAACAGACGTATAACGGTCTTTTCTGTTATTTCCTTTTTCTTTGACAGTAATTACACCTGTCTGATCATTTTTTGTTGTAGTCAAAGCGACACACTCTGAAATCAACTGCTGCGTTTCAAGGAACGGCGCTTCATAAAATACCTGTTCTTCTCCTGTTAATGCCATTTTATATTCAGAGATATTAGGTAAAATATCTTCTAATGCATCATTCAAAGACACTGGAAGATCAATCAATCCAGAATCTAATACCCTCCTGAAATCAATAGCTATAGCTGAGTTTAATTTATCTGTAGCGTTAATTACATAAATTCTTGGTTCCGCACCAGCGCTTTTAATTCGTGCTGCATATGAATCGTTATTCATGCACAGCAACGGGTGGTATTCAACTCCTCGTTCTGGATCGTACATTGGTTTAGCCAATGAGTCATAAACAGAAATTCCGCCATTTCTCGTATCAAGCACAATATAATCTGCCCTAAAATCCTCAAAGAGCTGCCTGATCCTAAGCGCCTGTTTTTGAACATCACCGCCTTGAATCGATTCTATATAAGAAACAATTCTTCGATATCCATTTGAAATTTCCTTACTTTCACCGTCAGCAACGATTTCTTTTGATTCTGGCAACAATCGCATGCATGTAAAAATAGAGTTATCGTTTTTCTTGTTCTGCACAAAAGCCATATCAACAGATACAATACGAACTTCGTTTTGAACTTTTGGTATGAAATAATGATTTTTCTTCTTTAAAACAATATCTTCAACTGTTCTAGGATAAAACGGCTGATATAATTTCTGATTCTTTTTAAAAATAGAGTATGGGAATAAAGAACTGTCATTATCTTTCACTCGTTCATTTAAAAATTCCGTTCTCCATGAAAGAGGGTCAACAGTTTCTTTAGATTTTTTCATATATGATTTTGATTTTATTTTATGTTTTAATACGATTGATTCATCAAATGCTAGACATATAGAGTCTCCGTTATCTTGCAAAGAACTTTCAATTGCGTGATCGACATTATCCCACATCCAATGGCCATCATCGATCCAACTTGATGAAATATACACATTGATTTCATCTAAACTGTAATTCGAGTATTTTGATCCGGCTTCAACAGCGCATTCTGGTTTATATACAACCTGCAAAGGCATCAAAATCTTATCAACAACTTTTTTTGAAATTTGTCTGAATTCTTCAAAAATCAGCAAATTACTTCTATATCCTCGAGCGTTTTCTGATGCCGGCACAACTTTAATCACCGATCCATTTTTAAAAATTACATCCATATCCTGTCCAAGCGCAGTATGGTACGTTTTTATTTCTCGCCTTAAATTTGGTGAACGAGGCATTAGTTCACCAACAATTTTCTCAGCAATAATCAGACGGCTTTGTCCCTTAGTAGCAGACGTAATGACAATCTTAATTCCAGGGTTAAGGATCGCCATGCAACATGAATAAATTGCAATAATAAAAGATTTAGCAGCCGAGCGTGTTGCGACAATCGTAACAGATTTTTTTACGCCCATCATATAAATCATGATTGCCTGATATAAGTAAAGATTAATCCCTAAATAATCAATAACAAATCTATGAAGATTTCTTTTATAAAATGTATTCCAACGTAAAAATCTATCGCAATTTGTTTGGTTAGATAAAAAGTGACCTGGCGGCATTTTTTTATATAAAACAGCCTGCAATTCATCTGCATCAGGATTTTTAGATTGGCGCTTAAGATTATAAGGCTTGATCTTTTCCATCCGCGTCATCCTCAACGTTGAACTCAGTGTCTCGCTCAGAATCTCCTGTAATTAAATTTTTAATTGGTCTAAAAACAAATCGGTGCATATAATCACCAAATTTATCGAAGTCAGCATATAATTTTTTATTCTTATAATATTCGCTTGGAGTATATTTCTGGATTCTCTCGATCATCGTGCCCCATGTATCGTCATCACCTAAAGTATCAACTGTTTTCAATGATAAACCAGCCTCTTTAAATAACTTCATATATTGGGTTGAACAATCGTTAAATGTTTTTGTATCTCTATCCCTTAAAGCCTCTTCCTTTAACAGATTAACTTTACAAAGGTCGTTGATATAAATAACCTGATTCCCTACAACATTCTCATTTGATCGTTTCAATTCATTATAGTGTTCATTTAAAATCGCATATTCTTCTGGTGTGAATCCCTTACCCCACATTCGTACATTTTCAGGGTTTACTATTGTGTCGACAATATCTGCCTGGTCTTCAGGAGAGAATGCAAATCCATCAATAAGCGTGTTATTAAATGTCTTATTTTTATATTGGGAAGTATTTAAAATCCTGATATAGTTCGTAATTAACTTTCCAGAATCCTCATCCATAGCTGAATTAAATGCATCATCTGAATAATAAAAATCAAACGCGGCGCAAACCCTTTGCATAGCGAGCCTTGGATTCATAAATTTATCATTATAAAAGTTAAATACTTTTTTTAGACAGTCCTTACAGATCGGCACGACACCTGTCGCAGCATACAAATCGCTGTTTGATTTGTTGAAATCAGAGAGTGGTTTATGTTTCCCACAATAACAACATGTTAAATATTCATCTTGATCAATCATAAATCAAAGTCAGCCTGCCTTGCTATGTCTTTAATTTTTTCAGAAAAGTTAAAATAGGGAACTTTTTTAGACTCAGTCATTTTCTTTTCGCCTGTTACGACATCAATATACTCTCTGGGTTTCATTGTTTTTGTCCCTAATGTACAAAAATTATTGATATTTAAAATGTCACCATTTTCAATAATTTCAATGATTTCGCCTTTAAGTGCCTCTAAAACAACTGTCACAACAATATTAGGAAGCCCAGAAGTTTTGCTAACATTTTCAATTAATTCATCTTTTTTCATGGCAACACCTTCTTTTTCAACTATTTATCGGCTTATTCACACAATGATTCAAAATCTTCAACGATTTCATCAACGACACCAAGTTTGTATGCCTCATCCGCAAAGAAATACCAGTCCTCAGCACCTTTAGCTTTTAATTCGTCATGTTCGATCTTTGATGACCATGACAACTGTTCGTTTAAGCGGTCTGTCAGTTCTTCAAAGTGATCTGCATACGCTTTGATTTTTTGAAAATCCATGCTCATTTCAAGAGCGCCATCATGAACCATAAATGACGAATTCTGCAATGCGAATCTTTTAAACCCAGCGGCAAAAATATAAAGAGCTGCCGAATAACATACGCCTAAATTAATTGTCCAAATTGGTGTAATCATACTGTTCATAATATCAACTAATGCGGTTGCACAATCCGAATCACCACCCTGGCAATGGATAAAAATTTTAATTGGTTTTCTATTATTCGGATCAATATCTTTATCCTCATACGACCATTTATAAAATAATTTATACAATTCCGTTAACGAATGATTGATCTCATTGTTAATAAAAATAATTCTGCTATCCATATCCCAAATCTCATAGGATGGGTCCTCTTTAATAAGAGCTTGAACTGTTGCAGAATCTAATTCTTTTTTATCTTTAATAAATCTCAATTTTTTCTACGACTTTCTTTTTCAATAAGAATAGGTTATTAAATCATAAATTAATCTTTAATTTTCTTTTTGACACCGTTACTTTCGTTGTGCGGTCTTTTAATGAACATTCCTTCTCAATTGATTCTTTTAGTTCATGCTTTGCATCATGGCTGCCGTGAACCAATACAATTTGATTCGTCCTCAACGATCCGGCATATTTAACAAGATCATCATGATTAGCATGAGAACTATAACTACTCATAGTTATACTATTTGCTTTATTTTTTACACGTTTATGATTAAAGCAAAGATATTTTGCATAATCTGAATATTTAATTCTATAAGCAAGATAAGAAGGATTGTCTCCTACATATCCGCTAAAAACAATCATTGAATTCGGGTCTTTTACATATTTCTGTAAATAATCTAAAATTCTTCCGTTCGTGCAAAATCCGGATGACGATATAATAATTTGTGGATCATTCCTACAAAGATTCGAAACTGAACTATCTTTTTTCTTAATAAATATCAGATTTTTCCAATTTAACACCTGATTCCACAATTCAAGATCTTTACCCGATAACATATTTGAAAATTGATTACAAATATCAACACTTAACACTGAATCAACAACAACATCCGTTGTAAATGTTGGATCATTTCCAAACATCTCATATAGCGTCACAAGAAGCTCCTGTGTTCGTGCAAAACTAAAAGCAGGCATAACAACACTTCCATCGTGCATAATGGTTGTTTCAATTGCCGACTTTAAATGTTCATTATCGAATTTACGTTTCTTTCGTTTACTCCTTGCCTTGCTTCCATAAGTAGATTCCATAATGACAAGGTTATTAAAAAAATCAGGAATATAAGTATCCCTGACAAAATGATTATCGCTTTTTAAAGATCCTAAGTCTGATGTATACAGGATCTTGCTTGTTTTATGCCGGCCAGTAAGGATCAACTGTAACTGAGCCGCGCCGACACAATGTGAATTTTCCAACCACTGAAAAGACAAAATATCATTCACTTTGTGAATATTATTATATTTTTCACAAACTTTAATCAAATTTAAAGTCGCATATACATCACTATTTTCATAAATCGGTTTATATTCACGACCGAATCTCATTGACATAATATGCGCTTCGCTCTTCAAAATATAACTGGAATTCAGCAATAGATGTTTCATCACTAATGCTGTTTCTTTAGTTGTGTAAATATTCCCTCTAAAACCCTCTTTAACCAATCTCGGCAACAATCCGCAATGGTCAACATGGGAATGGCAGATAAATACACAATCGATTTCTTCCGGATCAAATTCAAATTTACGTGAATTTACCTTGTAGGCATCAAGATAGTCATTCTTTGATGACTGATATAATCCACATTCAATCAAAATCTTCAATCCGCAAAACTCTACTAGATACTGACTGCCCGTTACATCATTAGATGATTCACCAAGAAACTTTACACAGTCAGCATTTTTTGATTCCTTTTTCAATGTTTTAACTTTCTATTCCGCATCTTTTTGCGCTAAATATGCGATTCCTGAAAGGACGAATGCGACATTCGGCAATGCTACACCATTCCCCCACATCTTATATTCAGCAGAATCTGTACATGGGTTTTGAAGCCACTTCTTAATTTGGTTATCGCTTTTCGGTTTCATTTTTTGCCTAATACGTCAGCCTGATCTAGAAAAATCTCTTTCCATAATTCGATTTCTTCATCTGTAGGATTTTCTGTTTCAAGACCATCGCACCACCAATCGGGGAACCCTTGCAATCTAGCACATTCAATTGGGGTCAATCTTCTTACAACATATTTCTGATCCATTTATTCTCCATCTTAAACAATTTCACAAACAAAATTACTGCATTGGATATTCCGTTTCTACAACCACAAATTCTATTTATCGTTTTTTAAATCATCGCTATATACAACACATGGCGATTCTTTGTAGTCGGTCCCAACAAGTGCCCATGATATATTTTCAGTAGGTCTAGTAAAATGACCGGCTTTACTTACCGTATATTATTGGTGTAAGAACAACTGATTTTTGCCCCCCGTTGCCTTTTAACGTTGGCGATTTCTCTTCTTGATACCCAATCGATCTCTCCGAAGAAGAATTCCCAGAACAAAAACCATAAGACTTTTGGCTTGCGTTATCCTTATTGTCTTTCACTTCATAGATGACAATATTGGGGTCTTTATAATCTCTTTCCTTTAAAACAACAGATGTTTCAACTGCTACATCTCTAAATTTTCCAGTAGCCATACTATATACAACACCATGATCATCGTTGTTGATATCATCAGATAGTGCCAAAGCGTGCTGCTCTGTTGCATTCAGTGTATACATCACATCGGACTGCTTGTAACCATCGCCTTTATGAGATGGCCTGCTTCCGTTTCCCTCAATGACCACAATGCCACCCTGATTACATGACGGATTTCCACCGTTTAAATCAAGTGTTCTCGATGTGTCAGCTTCATAAAATCCACTATGAGGGTTGCTTAACTTCATACAATTTGAATTTTTTGAACAGGCACCATACGCTTTAATTTCTTTGCATGTATTTTTGTTACTATCCAATACAATTGGTAAATGTTGATGAGATTCGGCCCTTAAAGTTTGGCTTAAATCATTCTCGATATTAATAGAACTTCCGCCCTGATCATTTAAAACAATGTGCCTTAAATCAGAGCCGCTTCTTGCTGATTCCGGATCAATACATGTTTCATCATAATTAGGAGGTTCTAATTGCCCCCCCCGATTGCTAGAAGCATGATCAGTATTATCACTCATGCAATCCATGATCATTGGCACATTTCCGCCACCTGTCCCCATACGAGACGTTAACGACTGCACTTTGCCGTCATTAGAAACCTTCACTCGACTATCATTAGGATGGTTTTCTAAAGAAATCGCATTTGATTTATCTACTGTTGCATCGTTGCAATTTGCCACTCCAGAGCGGCTTTCAATAAATCGGGAAGCTCTTTGCCACGTTCTGAAGCTCTCCGCAGAATACCCTGACAAGCCTTCCGACTCAAATAGTATTTCTCCAGCGCCCCCCCCTGCAAAATCTGCGACAAGGTAGATTCGTTTTCTTCTCTGGGGGACTCCCCAAAATTGGGCATCGAACTGCCTCCAGGCAATTGAGTAACCATTTCCCATGATGCATCCCGATCTTCCCCACTTCTGAGGTCCAGGAACTGACACTGATTGATCTTTGATTTTGCAGATTTCTTCAAGGACTGCCCTGAAGTCTTCTCCTTTGTTTGAGCTAAATGCTCCTGG
>NFZC01010806.1_pt1 | contig 35248 bp, 50 predicted proteins | sample 1095391 | NCBI WGS metagenome assembly NFZC01 (sample SAMN03609890, study PRJNA323583) | gut metagenome | isolation source: feces | host: Rattus norvegicus | place: Denmark: Riget | collected 2013
AATATTATAGCGTAGTTATAACAATTATGCAAGTATTTTAGTTAAAAATATTACAAAAAAGTTATAAATTGACTATATTTGTTATATGTGTTATGATTAAGAAAAAGGAAGGTGATATAATGGACAAAAAGCAATTTATTAAAAACTGGAAAAATTTTCTGATTGATATTGATAAAACATTAACAGATATAGCAACGGAAAATAATCAATCTCAGCCGAATTTAAGCAAGAAAATAAATAATGCTACTATTAAGTATATAGAATTATCTGAGATTGTTGAAAAATATGGTTATACGATTGAGATACGGAAAAAGGAATAGTAAACAAAAAGCTCTTGCATAAGCAAGAGCTATATTTTTAGCTTTATATTATAAATTATGTACATATATCAAATACACATATAATGTATATAGTAGACAATATATGTTATATATACTATATATTGTATATGAATAGTGTAGTGTGGTAATAGATATTGATGTTTGTATAGTGTAACACTAGTGTTTTCATAGTGTCAAGTCATTTTCGGGAGCATATCCATGTAGAAACTGACTAGCCAGTCAGAAAATAGCTTGTGACTTTGCGGTCTGTCAAGGGAAAATGCTTGACAAGCTTATTCACATATCAGACACAAATATTCATATACTAAATAATAATAAATATCAATAAGATATATAATATCATATAGTATATATTACTGTAATTATACGCATATCAGTATACACTATATAGATATATGGTATACATATGAGCAGTTACTTGTATATCATATGATATAACTATAATTATATCATACAGAGCTAGGAAACATCTGTGTTTACACGTGCTAACTAGTAGTAGGGGTAATTTTTTGCTAACCTAATCGTGGGTACAAAATCGTCCCAGTCCGTGTTAAATTATTCGAACCTCTATCTCTATCAATCAATCAAAACAAAAAGCATAATCAATCAATCATAGCATATATTAATCAAGATATGTATAAAATCAACATAAATACATATATAAAATAACATAAAATAACGTTAAATCATATGTAGATAATATGCTTGAACTAAGATAACGTCAATTTTTGATAAAAACCATATTAGTGTAATATTAGACCAGATTCAAGCCATAATAGCATATAAGAATATGTAAGAATATGTAAGAAAATATGTAACTAATCAAGGTGGTACTGTTGGATAGCGTTGTAGTAAGCAGTAAGATTAAGGCTATGAGGATAAGTATATATATATTGCTAATCAAGGTGATGTGGGGTTGGTACTTGTTGATTGCATACAGTATAAGACTTAGAACTAACTGTTAAGAATATAGCTAATCAAGGGAATGATAGCACTATACAATACCTACACACTGTTGATTTGCAGGAAATATAATGTATCTGAATGTAAATCATAATCATCAATGCCAATCAACATAGTTCCTAAATCCGAATTTCAGATTGATTGCTCATAGAATATAATCGAACATAATATATACTACATAGATAATATTAGCATACAGTATATGTAAAAATCAAAGGCAATCAAGCTAGAAATTCAATTGATTTATCAATTCAAAATACACAAAATCAGCAATTTATTCGCTCAAAAAGATTACATTTGTGAACACTTTGTGAATTTTAGTCTATTTTCGCTAATTCCGACCCGATTTATGAGGGGGTAAAACACTTGATAACCTATAATTTATGAGCGAACGCTAGTGAGCGAATAAATTATCAAACTTATAGTTCAATATCGTTATTAAATTATAACGTGTGGAGTTCTCCACAATGTACTGTGTGGAAATTCAAGAACATATCAAAATCTTATGGGGAAATGAATAAGTATGTCCATTTATAGATAAGATGTAATTTGTAAGACAGTATGCGTACTGGAGCTTGATTTGAGAAAAGGAACTACATTTCCCTTGATTATATATATAACTTATAAGATAGAAAAACTAGTGATTGAGTTTATTCGATTGTAATAGTATTCCTCCTGCTATTATACTATTGATTTTTATAAATCACAACATAAGAAAGGAAACTGTTGATTGATTGGCAGATTATATATAATTACTAACGATAGAAACGATTATGTGTATATCGGTAAAACGTACAACACATTATATAATCGTTGGTTAGGACATCTTGATACAATGAGAGAAGGTAATAGAAAGCCATTATATAATGCAATGCGTAAATATGGTTATAAAACATTTCATATCAAATTATTAGGATTGTATCGAGATGGAACATTAGAAGAAAAAGAACACGAATACATCTTGAAATACAAGAAGAAAGGTATTCCTCTGTATAACCTATCAAATGGTTTTGATGGTAGTATGCCTAGTACATATGAATATGAAGATAAAATTCTTGATTTATATATCAATACTGGGAAGTCTATAAATGATATAGCTAATGATATTAACTGTTCAAAGTCTAGCGTATCAATGACTTTAAAGAATAACTACATATTTCCAGATAATATAAATAAATATAGAAAGAACAGTACAACTAGAAAAGTTATGATGTTAGATTTAAAAACAAGAAAATCTTTGATTAGCTTTGATAGTATAGCAGAAGCAGGACGTTTCCTAGAAATATCAGACCCTTCACATATTGTTAAGGTTTGCAAAGGTAAGCGTGGATATGCTTATGGCTATAGATGGAAATACATTTAATGATACAAGGCAATCATAAGACCTTGATTTTTTATATTTAAGTATGGCAGACAATAAGACCATACAAGTATTGTGATTAGCTTTCTTAGTTTAATGGCTAGAACAATAGATTTGTAACCTATTAATATCAGTTCGATTCTGATAGAAAGCTCCAATTTAGTTTATGAATAGTTGTATTTGATTTATACAATATATATTACTATTATATACACGATATATGCACATTATCGAATACAATTATTTATAGAGGAATATAATGGCGGGTTACTCAAGTTTGGCTAAAGAGGGTAATCTTGAAAATTACTAGTCGTATAATGCGTGCAAGCGTTCGAATCGCTTACCCACCTCCATATACTAGGATAATTCAATGGTAGAATAGGCAACTTATAATTGCTCTATGTAAGTTCAATTCTTACTCCTAGTACCAATGTCCTTATAGCTCAATGGATAGAGCCATAGCCTTCTAAGCTATCAATGCAGGTTCGATTCCTGCTAGGGATTCCAATTTTGATTATAACGTAAGAATACATTAAAGATATTTATGATGGAAGTCAGATGATTTGCCATAATGATAGGCTGATATAAGTTATAAATATTGAGATGTTCCATTATCTGTGATGGCAATAATCAGTAATGGCAGTTATTTATATTGATATGTTCGTGTAAATCAATGGCTAGAGGATATAATCCGTTGTAGGTTCGAGTCCTACCACGAACAACTATATTTGATTTGTAGTGTAGCATATTTTCTTAGGAGCTTATCCGTCAAGGAATTTCGCTAATATGCTACATTGCAACATATATTATTCATATAGCAGATAGCCTAATAAGCATTTGACTTAATATGAATACAAATTATTATTATGAAAGAGGTAATCAATGCTAGATATTATTTTGAATTTTATTGAAATGCTTGTTGTAGCTTTTGGTTATGGTACAATCAATTACTTTACATTTTTGTTCTGGACTGCTTTGATTGTATATATGTATGAGAAAGCAAATAAAGCAAAGATTAAAACTAGTATCAAAGTTGAATCAGAAGATGTTAAAGACATTCAAGAAGAAAAGACCGAAAAATAAAATCAAAGACAAAAAATCATATCTCAAAACTCAATTAAATAATAAAGAATGCAAACAAGCAATATCTGATTATAGGAAGGGTAGGTACTAATGGCTTTAAATAGTCTTGATTTTCTAGGTTTATTAGAAGATGTAGAGCAAGAGTATAAACAAACCATTCCTAACGATATTGTTGAAAAATGTAGATATGATTTAGAGTTATTTGGTAAAACGTTTTTTCCTAAAATATTTACTGGTAAGTTCTGTGATTTCCATAAAGATGTATTTGATTCATTACAAGATTATGTGTTGAATAAGCAGGACTTAAAGGAATACTTTGTACGAGCCGCTCCTCGTGGACACGGAAAATCGCAGATACTTAGTTTTCTCTTTCCGTTATGGTGCATATGTTATGGTTATGCTAAGAATATCTTGATTGTTTCTGATAGTGCTGACCAAGCTATGCAGTTCATTATGGCTATCCGTGATGAACTAGAAGAAAATGAGATGTTAAGAGAATCTTATGGTGATTTGACTGGTAATAAGACGTGGGCAAATGCAAAGATAATAACAAGAAATAGGATTCAAGTAGTCGGTAAAGGTGCAGGACAAAAACTGCGTGGTATTAAGTATCGACATTATAGACCAGATGTTATTATTGTCGATGATTTAGAGAATGATGAAAGCGTTGAAACAGAAGCACAAAGATTAAAGCTATTGAATTGGTTTCAAAAAGCTTTGATTCCTTGCGGTAGTATTAATGTTAAAATCATTTATATCGGTACTGTACTGAATTACGAATCCTTATTAAACAAGTTGCTTACTCAACCCGAATATGCTATGTGGGATAGAAAGCGTTATCAAGCAGTAATTAAATTCTCTAGTTCTCAATTATGGGAACAGTGGGAAGATATTATGAAGTCTGATAGATATGTTAATGCTAATGATAAAGCACTTGAATTTTTCAAAGAACATAGAAAAGCTATGTTAAGGAATACGGAAGTCTTATGGGCAGATAAGCAGAAAGATTATTATTATGATTTAATGCTTACAAGACTGATGAATCCAGAAGCTTTCGATTCCGAGTATCAGAATGACCCAGTTTCAGAAAGTCAGAGAATATTCAAAGAAGATTGGTTTAAGTATTGGGAAGAACTACCAGAGCTTAGAGCAGTATATATAGGTGTTGACCCTTCACTAGCTAAGACAAGTAAAGCTGATAATTCAGCTATTACAGTTTTGGGCAAAGGTATTGATAATTACTTATATGTACTTAAATGCGATATAAAGCGAAGAAAACCAGATAAGATTATTGATGACTTGATTTCTGAATGTATTACTTATCAAAGCAAGTTGGCTAGGGTAGGTATTGAAGCTATGCAGTTCCAATATTTCTTTGCACAAGAGTGTGGTAGACGAGGTTTAGCTCATAATATTGCTATTCCTATTGAGCCTATGACAAATATTCAAGATAAGGAATTGCGTATCAAAGGATTAGTTCCTTTTATTAAAAACGGATATATCAAGTTCCATATATCACAAAAGAAGCTACTTGATGAGTTAAGAAGATTCCCTAAGGGTAGTGATGATGGTATGGATTCATTGAAATATGCGGTTGATTTGGTATATCCTACTGGAAAGAATATATCAGCAGGATTCTGTTTTGGAACGCTGATTGATAATAAAACTAGTCCGTTAATTTCATATGATATATAAGTACGCACTTGATTGAGGTGTGTATTTTTTATTTACAAAGAGTGGTGATGTAGTGGAATTTACAATTAATGATAAGACATATTTTATTGGTCGAAAACCTAAGCAACCACAAAGAGAAACAATAGTTGTCTATGATAATGGTTATTTACCTAGAGGTTTTGCAACACGTGAAAAATCTATGAGTAAAGAGCGTATCCGTAAATTTGCGAAAACACCATATTGTAGACGAGCTATTAATATTATCAAGAATGGTATTTTGAGTTTGCCGTGGGTTATCGAAAAAAGAGATTTAAATAATGATAACGAAGCATTAGATAATCAGATTAAGGTTATAGAGAATTGTATTAATAACCCTAATAATTCTGATACATATAGAAGTTTGATTGGTACTGCTATTGAAGATGTATTAACTGGTGATTGTGGTGCTATTGAAGTTTGTGTCGGTAGTGATATGCAACATCCAATATGGTTATATCCAGTTGATGGTTATTCAATCAAAGTAGCAACAAATTTTGTAACTTCTCCTACTGATATTAAGTATATTCAAAACAATAATGATGGTAAGGAAGTTAGATTACAAGACCAAGAGCTGATATATATGAAGATGAATGATTTTTCATATACACCCTTAGGTTTATCTCCTATTGAATCAGCTTTTAACATTATTTGTTATTTGCTTGACGCTCAAAGATATGCAGGCGAGGTTGCTAACAATGCAGTTCCTAAATATATCTTAGATTTAGGTAAAGATATTGATGAGCAGACATTAGTAAAGTTTAGAAAATACTTTAATGAAGAAGTTTATGGCAAAGGTGAAGTTCCTATCGTTGGTGGTTCTGATGGTATCAAGAGTTGTGCTATTGCAGGACAAACAGACGATAACTTATATCTTAAATGGCAACATTTCTTGATTTCTGTTCTTGCTTATAGCTTTGGTATTGACCCTAAACGATTTAATGAGGGTAGCCAGACTGATAGAAGTACAGTCGATGAACAAAGGCAGAACTTGTTTGACGAAGCAATTAAGCCTATGGCAGAAATGATTGCTGAACATATCAATAAAAAAGTAATTGGTAGACTTAATTTAAGTAATGCTATCAAGTTTAGATATGTTTATGAAGATAGTGAAACAAGAAAGAAAGAGCGTTCTGATAGAGTATTGAACGAATTAAATGCTGATATTTTAACAATAAATGAAGCAAGAATGTTGCTCGGATATGACAAATTAGAAGGAAATGACCTTAAAAAGTATGGATTAATGCTTAAATCTCAATACAAAACTGCCTTAAATATCGAGTATTCAGAGAAAACTATGCAAGATACTGGTGGTTTTAATGGTAACGGAAAAAATCGTTACGAATAAATGAATATTTCAATATATGAATGGTGGTGATAAGTATTGAGTGATAAAAATACTATGGTATTAAGATTTAACGATTTCAAGTTTGAATCTGTTAATGATGAACATATCAATAAAATGCCTTTTAGTGGTGTATGTTTGAAAGTAGATACTCCTAGTGATGGTATACCTTACGGTGCTAATAAGTCAGTCAAGTTTACTAAAGAAGCTATTGAAAAAGCATTACCTACATTTGTTGGTATGGGTGTTAATTGTGAATATAATAGCTATGACTTTCCAGATGAAGTCCTTACTGGACATAATGCAAGATTTAAGATTGGTACAGTTGATAGTGCTGAACTTACTGATAATGGCGTAGTTATCAAAGGTAACTTATGGCAACATGATTTCTATGATGTATGTTTTATGATTAAGAACGCTAAAGATTCTTTAGGATTTTCAGTTGAAGTTTTCATAGAAGATATGATTGAAGAAAATGATTGTTACTGTGTTACTGATTTTACTTTTACTGGCGTTGCAATCTTATATAAAAACCTAGCGGCGTTCAAAGATACACAATTACAAGCACAAAGAAAGAAAGAGGTTGATAGCAAGATGGATGAAAAACAATTTAATGAGTTTATGGCTAAATTCTCTGAAATGAATGAGAAATTCGACAAAGTTTCTGAAACTATTGAATGTGCGAATAATGCCATTGAAAAACTGCAAGAAAAAGTAACTGAACTGGAAAACAAAGAAATTGATTTTTCCGCAGTAAATGAAAAGATTGAGGGTATTGAAGCTAAGTTTGAAGAGCAAAAGGCTATTCCTACTCCTAAGACTAAAGAGAATTTTGTAGGTAAAGAAGAGAATAAAGAGATTTCTTTTGCTGAAAAACGTAAAGAGATTATGAATGATGTTTCTATTCCCGAACATATGAAAGCACAAGCTTGTGTAAAAGCATATGTTGAAATGCTTAATGGCGATAAAGAATAATTTAAAAGATTGAAAGGATTGTGATATAGATGAGTAATGCTAAATTTTTGAGTTTTGCTGATGGTTTTAAAAGTGGTAATGGTTTTGTTCAACTGCCGATTTGGGAAGATGTAATTCTTGATATGGTTGGTAAGCGTGGTACTATGCTTTCTCGTATTCAAACTAAGAAAGCTACTGGTAATCCGACACGCTATGTAGAAAAACAAAAAGCTACACAAACTGCAACTTTCCAAGACCCGCACGCACTTGCTAAGCAAACAATGTTTGCTCCTAAACGTGTAGATAAATCTGCATTTGTTAAAGCTATTACTAATGAGATTGAGTTTTCTCATTTTGACCGTGAAGTTGGTGAGCAACAAAACATCTTTACTGGTTTGACTGAATCTGATATTCGTGATATGGTATTTGATTTGCTGACCTTGCAAGATTCTAAACTGTGGACTGGTTCTGATACTAGCCTTTCCGAATCTACTACTAATGAATATGTTGGTTTACTGACACAACTTACTCATACTGGTACTATTGAGAAAGCAACTCCGATTCTTGACGCAGTTCGTACAGAAGTAGCACGTTTGGCTTCTCAAACTGATTATGATGTTCGTCCGTCTGTTATCGTAGTAAATCCGCTTACTTTGGATTTGATTGAGCAAGAGGAACAAGCTCGTCCTAATACAGTAAAACAATACGAAGTAGAGCTGACTGGTGGTATCAAAGTAAAAGGTGTAATGACCGCTATGGGTATTCTGCCTATTATTACCGACCCTTATCTGCCGTTGGAAGGTACTAAACATAAAGTAGCTATTCTGTCTGAAAACCTGCTTGTTCGTTATTATGTAGGTTCTGATAAACCTCGTATTTTTGGTTTTGGTATTCAAGATGAATCTCTGAATCAGAAATATATGGCTCTGCAATATGATTGTATCGTAGCTAAAGGTGCTGATTATGCACATACTATTCTGACTAAAGATACCGCAGGCGAATAATCAGTAATAAAAAAATAAATCTAGGTGGTTTTAATTAATCACCTAGATATTTATATTAAGGAGTTTTAAATGGCTAGACCTAAGAAAGTAGAAGCAGTTACAACTAATGAAATCAAAGAAGAAGTAAAACAAGATAAGCTTGTAACAGTAACATTAAAGAGCAATTATTCTCCCAATCATATTGTATATATGAAAGAACAGTTTATTGAATTTAAAGATGGCAAGGCTAAAGTAACTAAGACCATTGCTGATAAACTTAAAGAAATGGGTTTGATTTAATGCAATACTTGACTATTGATGAAATTCCTAAATATTGTACATTACAAGCAGGAGTAGAAGAATCTGATGTTAGAATTGCAAGTTCTCTTATTGATGGATATGTTGGTAAAAGCTTTGATTTACAAGATAAGACTGAAACTGTAAGAGTAAGAAAAAATAGAGGTAAATTAAATTTTTCACCTATTGTTAGTGTTGAATCTGTTTATGAGCGTATATTTACTGGTATCGGTTTAACAAAAGTAGAAGTATCTAAAGATAAGATTATTTTAGATTCTGAAATGGATGGATATTTCTGTTATATTGAAACACCTAATCCAATTTCTTATGAAGTCATGTCCGAGTTCTGTTGTCGAGAAAGACAACGTGAATTAGAAGTTTCATATAAATATGGTTATGAAAAAATTCCAGAAGATATTAAGCAAGTATGTGCAATGTTAGCACAAAACATTCGACAACAAAATTCATTCGCAGGAATTAAGAAGTTAAACACTTTAGACTATACAGTTGAAATGGGTAATCCTTCATTCTTTACACAAGATATGCGATTAATCTTAAATAAATATAGAGGTTGATATGGATTTACAACAATTCTTTACTAGAGAAGTATTTAGTATTTATGATGTGTATGGCGATTTAAAAGCCGAAGAATCCATACATCTTACAAGACAAGGTATATCAAATAACGAATTTGCACACACTCATAAATTCAAGGCTTTACTTATCCCTAAAACAGTAATCAGTGAAGGCGATAAGATTGTAAGTTCTAACAATGAAGAATATCTTATTATGAGTATGAGAAAGATTCAGTTTATGAACACTAATCAAGCTACTGCGTGGTTGTGTGATAATGTTTGTAGTATTTACAGATTAGAGAATAAGTATATCAATGGTAAGAAAGCAGGAAAAACATTAATTCTCATTATTGAGAATACGCCTTGCGTACAAAAAGATACTAATGGTAAGTTAAATTACTATGACGCAGGTTTATTGGAAACAACTGTTAAAGTAGTATATCTTCAAAAGACTGCCGATGTTCAATTATTAGATAGACTGATTATCAATAATGAGCGTTACAAGATTGATTCGATTAGTAATTCAATAAAAGATATTCTTACATTACAACTTAGTCCAGACAAGCAGGAAGTCGAATGATTAGTCAATATGCCTTTAATAGACATTTAATAGCTAAAATCAAAGAAGCTATTCATATTGAAGCTAAAAATATTGTAACACAGATTCAATCTGACTATTCACAAGTAAATGTTAAAGGCAAAGCTGAATCGTGGTATAAGTACGAGCAGATAGCTAAAGATATGTTGATGTTGACAGTTTTTGGTAGAGGACAGAAAGCATTAATAGGTGAGTATGGTAAGGGTAGTAAATTAGATAGAGATAATCCTGCATTAGAAGATTATATTGATGGTTCTATATTTAATACAGAACGTCTTAAACATAATTTTGCGACTTTAACTAGACCTAAGACTAGCGATAAAGACGAATATTATTATGATTTAGATGGTGTTAAGTACAAGAAAAGAGCTAAGAAAGTTAAAAATCTTGAAAAGAATGGAAATCCTAGATTTGCTCCTATTGAGCCTAAACATATCATTGCTAAAGCTGTTGAACAGAGATTAGAGAAGCTTGCTATAGCTATTCAAGAAATGATTGTTACAGAAGTTGCCTTTAATAAGCTTATAGATGGTTTAAAGATAAAGATAGATATATGATTAATAGTTTTAATGTTTTAGATACGATTTTTGATATTTGTTCAAAAGATGATATATTGCTAGATTACTTGCAAGCAAATAAAAAGCTTAGTGGTAATCAGTTATTAGAAGAGTTAAATAAGAAAATCAATCGTGAATATCAAACTGCTGAAGTTATAAAGCCTAAAGATGTTCCGTTTATTTCTTATTATTTTATGCACGCTGAAAAGAGTAAGCGTAATTGGTTAGTTAATATTGGTGATTTATATGTAGATGTTTATGCTAGTTCGATGTATGAAATAGAATTAATCGTTACTCGTTTTAGGGAGTTGATGATTGATAGTAATTTAGGTATGTTGCTTAATTACGAAGGACAACATTTTTCTGGTGTAAATAACGTATATAAATATAGATTAATATATAATCCATTAATTGATGGTGAATAAAAGGAGCGTGTTAAATTTATGGTAGATACTCAAAATCTCGTACTTGCTGGCGTAGGTGAAGCTTTTCTGTTGGACACAGAGGGCAAAGTAACTGCTCGTCTTTCTAAACTTCAATCTATGAGTATTGAGGTAACTTCTGAATCCGAAGATGTTTATGGTGGTGATAGCCTTTTCCCATTCTATAACTACATTAAATCTAAATCTGCTACTTTTAAATTCAAAAATGCAGTATTTGATATGAATGTATTGGCTATGACACAAGGTGCTGATATTGAAGAACAAGCAGAAATCAATGCACTTGAAGATGTTAAGGTTACTACTCATAGCGGTGAACTTACACAATCTGCTAATGTAGAGATTGATAGTGTTGTTGTTATTTCCAATGGTAAAGCACTGAAACGTGTAACTGGTGAGCCACAAGCTGATGAATTTAAGGCTGATGCTAATGGTACTTTGACTTTCAATAGTGCTTTTGAAGATGGTACTGTTACTGTTTCTTATGTTTATAAAGGTGAAAAAGGTGCAAGCGTAAATGTTCTGACCAACAGTATTCCTGCTTATGTAGAGCTTCGCCATACTTCTCAACCTATGAAAATGAAAGATGGTACTATTAAACGTGTTCATACTCGTGTTTATAAAGCAGTATGTGATGGCGGTTTTAATCTTGAATATACTCGTGATGGTGCAGTTGCTCCAGAAGTAACATTCAAGTCTGTTGACCCAGAACGTAGCGATAAACGCTTTGTTTCTTATTCTGTAGAAGAAGTAAAATAATTCAATTAAATATGGGCGGTATTGAGTAATCTTTACCGCTCTATTTTTATCTTATGAAATAGAGGAATATAAATGGAAGAAATTAAAGTTGACCCTTTTACTGCATATGAAGAAGTGTTATGTAGAGATGGTATTAAACGTAGGGTATATCCTGCAAAACTTAAACATAAAGATTTAATTAGAAAACTATCTCCTAAGTTCAATGATATTTTTATTATGGAAAATGTTATCGAAGTTGGAGTTAATAACGAATATACAAATGAAGCGTGGGATTCTATGCTTACACTCTTAGTATTAGCATTTGATGAAAAATATACTAAAGAAGAAATTGAGGATTTTTTAGATTTTAATACTGTATCAGAGGTATTTGAAATCTTCTATGGTATCAGCAATCTAAAAAAAAAGAATCAGAAGATGAATCTGATGTAACTGAATGGGATAAATTATATGCGTCTGTTATTCAAAACACCTCTATGACTACTAAAGACATTATGGAGCTTACAATACCACAACTAGAATATATATTAGAAGGTTGTAAGAAGAATAATGAAGATATTGAAAAACAAACAAACAATGGTAAGACTTATGAAGGTGCGGACGCTATTCAATATCTCATAGATAGTGGTGAAATGGGAGTGTGATTGAATGGCAGACAATAGACAAGCTAAAGTAGATGTTATTCTTAATGTTAATAATGCTTTAGCTAATATTGATAAATTACAGAAAAGACTAGATAGTATATCTCTTAAACGCTTAAACACAAGTAATACTAATCAGTTATTTAATGGTTTAAATCAGAATACAGATAAAGCTATTAGAAAAGTAGAAAGCTTACGTACTGCATATGTTAGAGCAGTTAGTGAAATGCGAACTGCTATGGACAAAAATCGTACAAGTTTTACTTTTCAACAGACAGACGAATTTAAAGGTTTATTAGCAAATGTAAATACAACTAAAAGACAGTTGATACATATAGTTAGTTTGTTTGATAAATTACATCAAAGTCAGAAAGATGTTATTAATCAAAGTACATTAACACGTATTAGCGAATTAAATACTAGATTAAAGCTAACTATAAAAAATACTGAAAGGCTAATTAATAGATTTGAAAAGCTTAAAAGTCTTGATACTGATGGATTATTTACAAATTTAAGTAATTCAGTTAATAAAGTAGATATTGCTTGTATCAATGATGAAGCTAAGAAACTGCAAGCTACTTTAGAATCAGTTAGCAATACTGCTAATTCTATTGATAATAATATTGGCAAGAAACGTGTTGGTAGAAAGAGTGGCTCAAAATCTAAAGAATTAACAACATATTATCACCCTAAGCAAAATACTATTGAAGATTACTTTATGGTTAGATTTAGAAGTGGTATTGCTAAAAGTGTAGGAACGTATGTAGAAAATTACTTAACAAGCAATATTCCTTCAATGTTTAATTCCATTAAGCAGTTTGAACAAAATAGAGTAAACTTTGCACAAGTTATGCCTAATGATATTGCTGAAAATCAAGAAGTAATGAATCAAGCAATGCTCGATTTTACAAAGATTGCTAGTGAGTATGGAGCTACTGTTCAAGATGTTGTAGAAGCAGGAAGATTATGGGGTAGACAGTATAAAGATGTTGCTATAGTTGAAAGTTTGGTTAGAAACACTACAAAATTATCTATTACTGATAATATGAGCTTAGTAGAAGTTAATAAAGCACTTGAAGCTACTATGCAACAATATAATGTTAAATTAAAAGACTATAACGAAGCACAAGCAGTTGGTAATCACGTTATAGATACTTGGGCAAAATTAGCCGATAATGCGGTAGTAACTGCTAGTGATTTGGCAAAAGCTAATGAGCAAAGTGCAGGTGCGGCTTATCAAGCAGGAATCGGTTTTGATTACCTGCAAGCACTTATTACAACAATGAGTACTGCTACTGGTAAAGCTGGTGCAGAAGTTGGTCGCTCTATTCGTTCTATGCTTGTCTCTATGAATAGCGAAAAAGCTAAAAAATACTTTGCTGAATTAGGAATAGCTACAACTGAATTAGTAAATGGTGAAGTTAGAGTTCGTAGTTTTGAAAAAGTTATTACTGAACTGATGGATAAATTGCAAAAATCTCCTAAAGATGTAAGTAAGGTTATTCTTGCAATGTCTGGGGGTAGACATACTTGCCCTCTTTTATAGGAATATAAAAGTAATAAATGGTTTTATATCGGTTAAAATGTAGGCGTACACAAGACCGAGGAAAAGTCTATTATATATTAGTAGAAATCCGTAACGACTGACATAACCACACGAAGAACTCGTGAATATACAGTCTGAACTATGGTATAACGCAGAAAAAGAAACCATAGAGAATAGCAGAAATGACTATTCCCTTTTCGATATGAAAAGAGTAACAAAATGAAGTATCAGTATAATAACGTAATGGCTTTATTAAAAGGACAAAAAGAATTTATAAAGAATCTTGAAACTGTACGTAGTTCTGCGGGTTGGGCAGATGAACAAGTTGGTTTACAACTGGAAACTATTACAAGACAAATAGCAGGTTTACAAGCAGATTTAGAGCAGTTTGTAGTAACAATGGAAAAGGTAGGTGCTAATAAGGCAATCGCTAATACGATTCAAGACATTAGAGGTTTAATAGCAGTATTAAATGAAATATCACCAACAGGATTTAATGTTATGATAACTGGTATTAAAGGTTTTCTAGCAATACAAGGATTAGATTTACTTCAATCAAATATATCAAAGGTTAGTGATACGCTTAAAAAGGCTGGTGGTATAATCGACTGGCTTACAGCTTCTAATCTTAAAAATGCAAGTTCGTTAGAAAGAGTAAGTGTTGCATTTACAAGAATGGGTGGAGTTGTCTCTGCTGGTTTGATAATATTAACGGCAGGATTTGCTATAGTTGATGCTTGGATTGAAAGAAATAAGAAGTTAGCAGAATCTCTTGATGTTAATAAAGTAACATCTTCCTTTAATGATTTAAGTAGTAAGACTAATGATATTAGAGAATTAAGTAAAGCTATTCAAGATAATCAAGCTATTGTTGATGATTCTACAAAATCTGATAACGAAAAACTTAAAGCAGGAAAAGCATTGTCTGATAGTAAGAAAAGACTTCTTGAATTATTACCAGAAGAAGCACAAGCTCGTGTTCGTGCAAGCGGTTATAGTAAAGAAGCTATTGAAAGAGAAATTAATATGCTTTATAAATTGCAAGAACAAAAAATGCTAGAATCTGAAAATGCTATCAAGGCAGAAATATCTAAAACACAAGTTACTATTAGTCAGACTGACAATAGAATTACTGCGTACACTCAAGAGATTAAAGCACTTACAGAAAGAAACGAGATGTTGGCTGAATCAAGTAAACTTGCTAGTAAATTTGGATTTGATGGAATTACTGATGAATATGGCAATAACTATGAAGAACAAAATAAAGAAAGTATCGAATACTTTAAAAATCTAAAGACCGAAGCAGAACAACTAAAAAAAGATTCAGAACAAAAAATAAAAGACCTTCAACAACGACTTAAAGACTTAAAAGAAAGTTATAAAGTTAATACTGTTGTTATTAAAGGTACTACTGGTGGTATTACGGAAGATGATGATGGAAATAATAACAGAGGAACATCTACTAATACTACTAATGAAGATAAACAAAGAGCTATTCGATTAGCATATCAAACTAAACATAATGAGTTATGGTATAAAGGCAATATTGAAGCTAAGGCTTATGCTAATTCTTTGAAAGAAGTAACTAACTTAGAACAGTTATATGGTTCAACTATCACTAGTATTAATGCTAAAGATAACATCTATAAGAAGTATAAAGATGATTTAATTGCTTATCAGTCTGAATTAGAAAGCTATAAACAAGTAATTATGTCTGATTTAGATAATCGTATAGCAGGGAATAAAGAATTAGCTAATGTACTAGAGTATAATAACAATCTAACATTTGAAGAAAAACTAAAAGTTTTAGAAGTTAATTCTGCTAGATTAGAAGAATACAAGACAATATCTTATATTTATAATGAACTTAATAAAGTTGTTCAGAAACAAGAAGAGATTAAGGGTAAGCAATCTGATATTAATCTTGAAATTGAAAGAGCTAATCAGTTAAGATATAAACAAAAACTAGAAGATATTGAGAATGAAACCAAAATGCAGTTATCTATGCTCAATAGACCTAATAATTATAGATATGAAAGTCAGAAACTTGATATTGAGTTAACCGAAGCTCGTAGATTATTAGAAGAACATAATAATGAAATTAGAAGGTTAGAAGATAATAAGCGTGAAGCAGAAAAAATAAATAATCAAATAAGAATTTCTGAATTACAAAATTCCTTAAATGAGGAATATAATGTTAGAGAACAGTTAAATGCTAAGATTGCTGAACTTGAATATCAAAAGAATTATAGTATTAGAAATGGTTGGGCAGATATTACTCAACAATTTATTATTCAAGGTAATTCATTAAAAGAAATTTGGAGTAATTTATGGAAAGATTTAGCTAGAGAAGCAATTCAGAGGTTATTTCAAGTACAAGTACAAGCAAGCTTTTTAGGTAGTTTGTTTGGTATGTTTGGTAGTAAGTCTACTCCTATTGCACCGCCACAGTTTGAAGCTACTAATAAATATTTAGAGGGGTGGAAGCCTTGGAATAGTCATACTGGCTCTAATGTTGGTGTTTATCCTAAAATGCATACTGGCGGTATGGTAGAAAAGGGCAGACGTGGTGTAACTCCTAAACTTGGTAATGACGAAGTTATCCGTACTTTACAAGTTGGTGAAGAAGTTAATAGTATCAAGGAACGTAGAAGTAACGAGATACTTGCTAGTGTAGCAATGAAAGCTATTGACAGTAAATATCAGCAACCTACAAACGTAAATATTAACGCTCTTGATTCACGTTCGTTTGCTGAATACCTTAATGATAACGCTGATATTCTGATGGCAGTGCTAAATAAACAAGGTGCTTTAGGTAGATAGTGATTGACATATATATAAGGATAGAGTACAGTAATAGTGAGGTGATTTTATATGAAGAAAATATTCACAATGTTACTGTTACTCTGTTCTTTATGTTCTGTGTCTTTTGCTAATGAACAAGAGGTAGTTGCTAGTTTTAAAGCATTTGTTGCTGATTTAGTTGCACCAGTCGAAGCAACCTATAACAAAGGATATTATACTGTTCTTAATGGCAGTAATGGGTACTTTAAAACAAGTTCACATAGCTTAACATATACCTATGACATAAAGAAAACTGATTCAGTAATGTATCCATATTTAGGAATATTAGAAGTTAGTAATAAAACCAATTTTTATAAACATTATGCAACAGAGATAGAAGCCAGAAATGCTTTTGATATTAATTTTGTATCAGAAGGTAAAAGAAAATATATATATAAATATGATAATGGTAAATGGATTGGTAAAGTTGCGTATTTTTATTTTGAATATGATGGTACTTGGAAGCAAGCAGATTTTTCTTTAGAGTACTTTAAATGTAAACAAAACTAAATATTTAACTTACTTAGACTGTTCTTAATTGAGCAGTCTATTTTTTATGGTGATATATGGAAAAACAAAACATAGAACGATTTATAGGATTACCTTACAAATTCTTAGGAACTGACTTTACTGGTGTTGATTGCATTGGTTTATGTCAGTTATTCTTTTTTGAACACAATATTCCTCTTGTTATACGTGATGGTAGACCTATTACTAAAGATTGGTATTTAACAGAGCCATATCGTCTAGCAAGATGGTTATTCAAAAACTTTGATAAAGTAGAAAATATAGATGATTTAAGATATGGCGATATAGTCTTATTTGAGATAAATGGCGAATCACATACTGGTATATATATAGATGATTATAAAGTGCTTACTATATTAGAGGTATTTAAAAAATCTATGATAATGCATTTAAAAAGACAGAATATGTTTTATCAATGTGGATTCAGATTGAGGTGATAAATTGAAGAAATTAGATTTTACACCTTATGGTGATGTTAAGAAAAATGTACATTATTTAGACAGAACTATCGAATTTGAAGCTGGTAGTTTTCAAGTACAAAGAGTTGGTGTAAAACCTATTACAACTTTTGAAGTTAATTTTCAAGGTACTGGCAAGCAGTTAAAAACACTTGAAGATTTTTATAATGAACATAGAAAATCAGAACGATTTTTATTTGAATATGATAATAAAGAATACACTTGTCAATTTACTAGTGATTATGTTCCTACTGAAAGTCTTGGATTTATTAGAGAAAATGGTTTAATCAAAAAAGCTATTGTTAAGATTAATGTTTCATTAACATTAAGGGCGGTTAATATATGAAAATATTACCAGTTAGTATAGAAAAGTCTAAAGAACAGAATGGTACATTTTTTATTGAGCTATATAACATATACTTAAAAACTGGCACTATTCATATTTGTAATTGTGATACAGTGATTACCTTTAATAATCAAGATTATCAGCCAGTACCTATTGAAAGAGGTAGTATTAAGTCAACAGTTGACGCTAAGATTGATAATATGGATTTAAAAATAGCTGACGCTGATAATTCAAAAATATCAGCATTAATGTCTGGTTTTGATTTTAGAGGTAGGGTAGTTGAGATTATTCGTATTCAATATCCAGATAGTTTAGAGGATAATTCAATCTTTGTTCCAGTATTTTATGGTTATCTTGATACACCTAGCTATTCAAATGGTGAATTTAGTTGTATAGTTAAGGCTAATTTTCCTAAAGTCAAAGTACCTGCTTGGACTACACAATATTATTGCAATAATACATTTGGTGATAGTGGGTGTAAAATGGATAAAGCAGAGCGTAGTTTAAAAATTGACCCATTAACTAGTACACCTACTGAATTAGTTATTGTAGATGAATTACTTACTAAAGATTTTTATAAGAATGGTTTAGTAACTAATGGTTATGAAACAAAGATGATTAAATCAAATACTGAAAATAAGATTATTACATTTTATCCGTTTTTATCTGATTTAAAATCAGAAATCAGAGTTGTTAGGAATTGTGATAAAACGCCAGAGATGTGTGAACACTATAAAAATCGTAAAAATTATGGTGGTTTCTTAGCTATTCCTAAAGAGTTTAGATTAGGTACTTAATAATATAAAAAGAAAGTTGGTGATAGTTTGGGTAAAGGTGGCAAAAAGAAAGGTAAATTAGCGTTTACGCTTATTGGTATGGTAGCAGGTTTTTATGGTGCAGGTATGCATTGGTTTGGTTCAGTATCAGCATTACAAGGCACTTTAATGGGTGCTTCACTTGCTAGTACATTATGGAGTGTAACACAAAAACCCGATAAATATGGCAATCTTGATTCTGACTATTCACAAGATGATTATAGTAGATTTAGTCAAGTAACTAATGACATAAATCAAAACGCAGTTATTCCGGTTATTTATGGAACACGTAAATATGGTGGTTTACAAACATATCATAATCCTTATAATGGCAATCGTTATTTACAAAAAGATGTAGTAACTTGTTTTGCAGGTATCGAAGGTATATTTGATGTTAAGGCAAATGAAGAACTAATTAAAGATGATACTAATATTAGTATTTATAATATACAATATCAAGATGCTACTGTTGCTAGAACAAGTGGTAGTAATTTAAGACTACACGCTAATGGCAAGGATAAAGATTACACTTTAGGACATACTAATGATTATAATGCTCAAACATCATTACTTACTACTGTTATTGATAAAATCAAGGCAGAAGCAGGAGATGGTTGGAAAATTGATGGTGCAGTTGATGATAGAACTAGTAAAGGTATATCAGCAAATAGTATGCAGTTTAATAATCGTAATCCAGTACCTTGTTATTGTCCACCAGATGATAGTAATAGAGCTAATGCAGTTGTATTAGATAATCGTGGTTATAAAATCGGTACTTATACTTTACATCAAAACGAATCACCAGATAATTATAAAGATACTGGCGGTTATCCTCATATGGCTTGGATTCGTTCAGAGTTAGTTGCAAGTGCTAGATTAAGCGGTAGTAATCCTACAATTAATGCGACTATTAAAGGTATGAAGGTTAAAGTATGGAATGGTAGTGATTGGGTGGTTCAATATTCTGAAAATCCTGCTTGGATTATACGTGATTTTCTTACTAATAAGATATATGGCGTTGGACAATGGATTAGTGAGGATATGTTAGATGATGAAAGCTTTAAGAGTGTTGCTAGTTATTGCGATGAAGAAGTAGAATATCTTGATTTTGATGGAAAAACAAAAAGTGTTCCCCGATATAGATTAAATATAGTACTTGATAGTGCTAAAACACCTATAGACCATTTAAGCAGTATGTTAGCAGTATTCGGTGGATTTATCACATTTGGACATTTAATATCATTAAAGGTAGAGAAAGCAGAAACACCAGTATATGCTTTTGATGACGATATTATTATTAAGGATTCTATGAGTATAGGACAAACATCATTTGATGATACTCCTAATCGTTATAAGATTGGTTATTTTGAGCCTTCTCAATATTGGACAGAAGTAAAAGTAATTGTAGAAGATTTAGAATTACAACACGAACAGAACGATAAGATATACGAGAAAACAGTAACTTTAGCAGGTTGCACATCACAAAATCAAGCATTAAGAATTGGTCGATTATACAGAGACTTAAATAAGGTATGTGCTTTGACTATTAGCTTTTCTGTTGCTACGCAAGGTATGATGTTAGAATGTGGTGATGTTATCACAGTAACATATGGTGGTATATTTGAAAAAATGCCATTTAGAATAACTCAAATAGAAGAAACAAATGCAGGTACATATCAGCTTACGTGTAGACAATATAATGCAAGTATATATAATGATGAGTTAGGCAGTCAGATTACTAATCCTAACTATGTTGTTGGTAATTCCCCTTATCAAGATACACCACCTACTGTTACTGGTTTAACTGCAAAGGAAAGTACGTGGACTAGTGAAGAAGGATTATTGAATATAGGTATTGATTTAAAATGGGACGATACATATTATCAATTCTTCGACCATTATCAGATTAGTACATCAAGAGATGGATTAAATTACAGAACTGCAAGTAATAGTTTTGAGAATGAAGCATATTTGAATGGATTACAAACTGGCAAGTATTGGGTTTCTGTACAAATAGTAACTAAAGATGGTATCAAAGGCAATCCTGCGATTACTACTATTACAATCTTAGGTAAAGACGCACCACCACCAGACGTTAAGGTTCTTGATAATGATTTACTACCTAGTGGTATTCGTAGATTCTGGTGGGATTATGAGTATCCTAAACCTAACGATATTGCAGGATTTAAACTTAAATATGTTCAAGGTAATAACATAGATTGGGATAATGCTTTTGATTTACATACTGGCGTAATTACCGCTCAACCTTTTGAAACACAAGCACTTAGACAAGGTATCCATACTGTATTGATTAAAGCTATTGATAATGCAGGCAATGAATCTATTAATCCTGCTAGTGCGGTTTTGAATTTAGGTGAATTATTAGAAGAGAATGTATTATGGAAAGAAAATCTTGCCGATACAAAATGGAGCAAAGTTAGTCATAATGGTGTTGTTGGAGAAGATGGTAAACTTAGAGGTAAGAAAGCAGACGAGCCATTAGTTATTAATTTACGTTTCCAACCTTTATCAGCAGGACAGATGTGGTTATCACACGATATTACATCTAAAGCTAAAATCGAATACTGTGTTGGTAGTGGTAGTTTAGCTTGGGGTAAGAGTGGTAGTATATTTATGTGGTTAAAACCTACACATACACAATGGAAATTCAATGCTTTGTATAAACCATATACTGGTAGGGTAATGGTTAATGCTACAGATAGTTTTCACGCTATTATAGAGATTACACCAGATAAAGGTAAAGTGGCTGAAATTGGAAAGTTAATGGCTTATATTGATGTTCCAGACAGTAAAGAAGTATTTGATAACTTACGTATTCCTGCTAGTGGTTTGACTTTGCCGATTAAAACTCCATATTACTATACAACTGCGGTTAGATGTGATGGTGTATCAACAGATGTCAGCGGACAGATTGAAATGGAAATAGTTAGTAGAACTCCGTGTGTTATTAGATTTAATAAGATAAATAATGACGCAGGATTTACTAAAACGCCTATTGATGTTACTGCTGATATTACTTGGCAGGGTTTTGAAAGGAATGTAGTTTAATGATAAGTAATAATGACGGAAAGAATATTCATAGATATGATACTAAGACTAATTGGATTAAATATAATCCAATATTAGCTAAAGGCGAATTAGTATTTGAAGATGATAATGGAAATATAAGACAGAAAATTGGCAATGGTAGTAGTACATATAATAACCTCCCATATGTTGGTAATGCTTGTCCTTATAATATTGGAGATATTTATATTACTATGCGTGAAGGTAATCCTAATACTATATGGAAAGGTACTCAATGGGAACAAATAGAACAAGGTGTGGTTTTATTGTCGCAAGGAAGTAATTATCCTTTAGGCAGTAAAGGTGGCGAAGCTACTCATACATTGACAGTATCAGAATTGCCTAAACATAAACATCATTATGGGCGACCAGTTATGATATGGACAGCAGGCAATAATAGAAACGAATATGGTAAAGATACTCCACCAGTAAGTGGTAATATTGGAACATTAGGCGATGATGGCGGTTATTATTCTGATAGATTAATAAATCAATGTCAATATGTTAATGATTTAGGTGGTAACATGCCACATAATAACTTACCGCCCTATATATCCGTATATCTATGGAAACGTACTAGCTAATTCTTTTATAGATATAAACTGAAATATATGGTTGCATATTATTGTGTGGTTGGTTTGAACCGACTTCATTAACACCATATTCTATCGGGTCACCTGATATTTTTTGCCACGAAGCACATACACGCTTTCTTTCATTGCCGTCCCAGCTAGTATTAAAATATCCATTTCTTGTATGACTGTGCTTAGGCATTTCTGATATATTTGCGACAATAAAACTAAATGAGGTGTTTAAATGATTATAAATAACAATGGTATACTTGATATACGTACGGATAGTAAAGATAATTGGCAATCAATAAATCCAATTCTTAATAATAAAGAGTTAGTTGCCGAGAAATTGGGGGGGGGTAACACGCTTAAAGCTAGGTGATGGTGTTACTCATTATAATGATTTAAGTTATATTACTACTGATTTATCACCACTTGATAACAAGATAGATTCATTAATCAATAAAGATAAATATATGTATAAAGTAATGTTCGGTAGAAAGTTTGTGCTTGTATTTCATCAATTTATAAATGAGGGTAGGAATGTGTTTACTCCTAATAATGTACTGCATAATGAAAATCCAGATACATATTCGATATTAGATGAATTAGATAATTTACGATACTCAAATAGTAATTATGAATTTATACTAGAATATCCTACCGAATCAGTACGTGCTTATAATTGGTTTGTACAAACTAGCAATCCTACTAAATCAACTACTATAACTGGGTATTATCATATATGGATTAATATGATTAATAATAATTGGGGTGGATTAGCTAGGAGTTCAAGTGCTAATAATTGTTTTATTGATGGCAGTCCGAATGCTGATACATATTTTTATGCTATTGGTTGTTATCGAGAATGGGAATATGGTATCCCTGCTGAAAATGGTGCAGTACAGTCAGTAAATCTATGGTTAAGATGTAAGTGAGGTTATATTAATATATGATTATAAATAATGGAAAGACTAATATCCGTTATGATAGTATAGCGAATTGGAATAAATACAACCCTATTTTAGAAAAAGGCGAACCTGTTATTAGTATTGAAAGCAATGGCAATTTAAAAATGAAAGTCGGTGATGGTGTAAATCCATTCCAAAAACTCAAATATCTTTCTAGTGCGGAAATTGGGGGGGGTACTGGCTTTTACCCAACGAGATATAACAGTTTAGCTGAAATAGGATTAACACCTCAAACAGCTAGTTTACAAGCTATTGCTAACAAGCTAAAGAATGGTAATAGCATAGAATATTATAACAATAATAACAATCAAGGTACTTTTTATCCTACTAGTTATGGAACATTTAAGGCAGAATGTATAGGTACGATGGTTTATTTTACTTATCTCGGTATGGCGGGGACACCTACTAGAAATGATTACGCAGAATGTAGTTATCATTGTGCTACATTTGTTAATGGTACTATTCCTATACGTGAATGGCGTAGGAATATTACTTATGTATTTAATAATAAGTATGACTTTGATAGTGCAGTTGACTATATAATTAGTCAAAAACTTACTAATAATGTCAGTTATGAAGTATATGCTAGTGGTAAGGTAGTTATATATGGAACGTGCGATGTTATGAATGGTGAATATACCGATATAACACCGCCAATATCATTAAAAAGGGTTTATTATGCTACAATGAATGACGCTATATGGACAACTAGAACAACTATATCAACTGTTGAACAGTTCCAATGGAATATTGGTGATGATAGGAATGGATTAATAAATGGTAAAGTTAGATTTATACACACTAAAAAATTAACACCTCAAGGTGTATGTTTTCATATTATAGGACAAAGAGCATAGAAAGGTTTTGATTATATGATTTTAAATAATAATGGCAAAATTGAATTACGATACGATACAACAGAGAATTGGAACAAGTTTAATCCAATATTACAAAAAGGAGAAATGGTTGTTGAAATAGGGGGGGTAAATGTTATTTAAAAGTAGGTAATGGCAGTAACAAATACAGTGATTTAGGATATATTACTAGTAAGAATGGTGATAATGCTACAAATGCAAGTAATTCAAGAATATTAAAAAGTGATGATATTAGTGATGCTACTGTTCAGTGTATATACGCATTACCATTTATACATTATTCTAAAATAGACCCTACCCATACTGATAGTATATACTTTAAAGAATTATTAAAATGGATATGTAGAAATTATCCTAACTTTGATGAAACCAATATATTCATAGGTAATGTATGGCCTAATTCACAAGGTATATGTTTAATTCATATTTATAACACTAGTATTTTAAAAGACGGATTACCACAACATAGCACTGGTACATACTTTGGATATAATAAACAGATAACTTTATTTGGAACTGCTGACTATGAATATTATATTTTAAACAAATAGATTATTTAACATAGATAGGAGTGTGATATTTTGGCAACACAAATTCCTAAATTAATAACAAATGTAGAACCTTATTTTCGGTATGAAGGTGAAGCTAATGCTACAACACAAGACCAATTTCAAGGTTTTCTAAAAAATGAACATAGTGTATTAGCAGTATTAACTAAAGGTATATGGCAACCTACAACTGCGTATGAAATAGGCGATATTATTAAATCACCTAATATGCCTAAAGGTTTTCACGCTATTGCACAAACTAAAGGTAGTAGTGGTGCTAATGAACCTACTTGGGGTGATGGGACTACTAATGTGAGCGATGGTACTGTTAGTTGGAAATTGAGTAAAGGCGATATTACTGTAAATGGTGTTGGTGCTGATAGTAATGGTAATATTCAGATTAATAATATCGCTAATGCTACACACGCTAATAAAGCTGATTTAGCTACAAAGGCACTGCAAGATGAAAGTGGACAAGATATTGATAATACATACATTAAAAATTTAACATTTAGTAATGGTACATTGTCAGTATTCAAAGGCAATAATACTAAGAGTACATTAACTATTAATCCAGATACTCAAACATTATATGTTACTGGTAGTACACAAAATGCTATAACTCCTAGTATGTCATCTAACTTTGGTACATCTGAAAAAATAAATACTTTTAATGTAAATAGTGGTTTAGTTGCAGGAACATATACATTAAAAAATATTTTACAAGAGTTAGTTAAAAGAAGCCACAGTCATACTGCAAAAACTTTATCTGGTTCAAATTGTGCTTGTGCTTGTGATTGTGATTGCGATTGTCCTACTGATTCTGATGGCAGTGGTGGCTAACCATTTAATATTATTGAGGTAAAAAAATGATTGAATTAAATAGAGTATGTATTCCGCTTGGACTAAATTGTAATATGAATTGCATATACTGTTATCGTGATTTTTGCAGAAGAAAGTTACCTAATATGCTTTCTAATGATATGAAATTATATTTATCTCAATTAGATTATAATAAATGTGAATCTGTTATTATGAGCGGTGGTGAGCCTTTACTATATTGGGATACAATTCAAGAAATATTTTCATATATATCTAATGATATTCATAAAAAAATTATGACTAATGGATTATTATTGACGGAAGATAAATTAAAATACCTAAATGATATGAATGTAGAAGTGTCAATTAGTCAAGATGGTATATATACAAAAAAATTAAGAGGTATAGATATATTTACAATACCTAATTTACTTAATATTGTGAAAAATATAAATAATCTTACAATTAGTAGCGTTATAACTAAATATAATTGTGATGTTATGGAAGTATATAATTATATGGTAAAAACATTAGATAGAAAAGATTTTAGATTTAGATATGCTGATTTAATGAATACTGGTAATGTTGATAATTTAATAAAAGGGTTTGATTATGATATATATAGTAGAAGCATCAAGGAATTTAATGAAAAACATTATCGAGAAATGTCATATTATGGTAGAGTAGGTAAAAAAAGACAAAGTGCAGGATTTAATGTTGATTTAAGCGGTAATATTATAGGTATGAATACGTTAAATAAATATGGAACAATATATAATACATATGATGAATGTTTGAAAAATATGTACAATATAGAAAAGACATATTGTGAAGATACAAAATGTCCACTTATTGGTATGTGCTTAGGGTTAAGACAAGCCGCAGATAAACATTACTGTAAATGTCAGTTAATAAGGAGCGGTTTATTATGATATTAAATTATCAAGAGCACGGAATTTCAAGGATTTATTTAATGTTAGGTAGTTCTTGTAATTTTAAATGTAAATATTGTATTCAAACAGATAGTTGTATAAACAACACGAATGCTATGTCAAAAGACACTATTGATTATATTTGGCACTTAATAAAAATAAGACCTAGCTATAAAAATAAATTAAATATAATGTTATGGGGTGGTGAACCTCTATTATATTGGAATATTATTGTTAGTGTAGTAAATGAATTTAAAGATAACGTTACATATTCTATGGTTACTAACGGAAGCTTATTAACTAAAGAAAAAGTTGAATTTATTAATAAATATAATATCAATATTGCTTTATCTAACGATGGTATTAATACAAAAGATACAAGAAATATCAATATATTAGATAATGATAAAATAAAAGATTTGTTTATGTCAATAAATAACAAAGAAATATGTGCAGTTATTAGTGGTTATAACTATAACTATCAAGAATTATTAGATTATTTTCATAATAAAATTGGAGATGTGCATGTCAATATAGAGAATTTAAAAGTAACTTGGGATATGCCACAAGACATATACAATATTAATATTGATAAGTATAAAGAACATATTCATAAGTTAGCAGAAATCGCCTATAAAGATATTTTAAATATGAATATGAGTAGAGAAGTTATGATTTTTTTACCATACTTAAATAGAATAGCTAATTATCAAAATACAACACCTATAACTTGTGGACAGATGTATTTTTCTATGAATATTGATTTAAGTGGTAATATATATAATTGTCATAATTCGAGTATTCCTATTGGAACAGTTAAAGATAATCGTTTATATTTATTGGAACAACAAGATAAATGGATTAGAGATAATATGCCTGTAAATTGTAAAAATTGTAGGTATTTTTTGTTATGTAAAGGCGGTTGCCCTAATGAGTTAATAAAAAATAACGAACGATATTCTTGCTCATACTTAAAGGTTTTTTATGAACAAGTTTATTGGATTGCTAATATGCTAGAAAATCAATTTGAAACTGTTGATTTGGAGGTGTGATATAGTGATTAAAATATTGCATTATAAATTAGATAATATAAGTGGAGAATATAAAAATCCATATAACATTAAATATCAAGACAATGTTATTACCTTAACATACACTAAATATATGAATGAATTAGATAATTCCTATAATATTAAGATTAATACATTGGAATATAATAAAGTATATGATGTTATGTTAATAGAAGATGATGAATTTTATAGTTTATCATTAGTAGAGATATATAATTATGTTAATAGAAATACTGGAATTAGAGATATTAGATACAAGGGAGAAAAGATAGCACGTATAGCGATTAATAAGGATAATATTATAATTCTATTATCAAAGGCTTGTTCTGATTTGCCGTTATTTGAAAATGTTGTTGTTAGTAAAGATAAGTCATTCGCAAGACATATTATAGATAATGCAGATTGGCTAGATAATAGAATTAAAAATATAAAAAAGAAATCAAAATTACTTAATGATGTTGATTTATATAGGAATGTTAGCTATTTAGAAGCACAAGTTGATGTATTAACTAGAGTTATTGTTGAATTATCAAAAGATAGTAATTTATATGAAATTGTAAAAATGTTTGATGATAATTCTGTTTTAAATATTAAACCAATCGAAGATATTAAAAATGAAATAATTAATAAGGATAACTTTAGAAGGAATCAAGAAGTTTATTATGAAAAGCTCAAAGAAAAATAGTAAAGTATTAGTATTAAAGTTAGGTGGACAATGTAATTTAAAATGCAAACATTGTCATTGTCTAAATTTAAGTTTTAAATTTAATAACGATATTTTTAATTATATAGATAGTGAAAACATTAAGCGTATTACATTTTGTGGCGGTGAACCATTATTATATTGGAATATTATAAAAATGGTTATAGAAAGATACAAAAATACGATTGATTATAAGTTTGTAACTAATGGAACTTTATTAAAAAAAGAAATGGTTGACTTCTGTAATAGATATAATGTTCACGTATTTTTTTCTTATGATGGAGAAAACGAAAGCAGGGATAATCGTTATACACCTAACTGGGAATATCTTTCTGATTTAAACAAAAAAGGATTAGCTATTTTATATAGTTATGATAACAAAGATATAAGTAAATTATTAGAAGATGTTAGGAAATTAGTAAATAAATATGATTTACATATTCTTCATAATACATTATCATTAAATTTCCCACATACAACTAATAAAAATGATTATGAAAAGGCTGATAGAGAACTAGCTAAAGAATATTGCAAGATAATGTGTAGGTTTATTGAAGTAGAATTTATGAATTATCATTATGATAGGTTAAATAGAGAAAACAATATCTATAAAAAATATCCAGTTCTTTCAACATTATTTGATAGATTTATACGAAAACATAATATACGTGGAGTTAAGTGCTTTAACGAAAATATAGTCATTCTTAATATTGAAGGTAAATTTATGTTATGTCCTTATGGTGAACAATATGTTGGTGATATTTATACTGGTATTAATTGGAATAAAGTAGAAAGCTATATTCCAGATAAATGCAAGAATTGTCCTCAATGGGAATCTTGTATGAATACTTGTATTGCTAATATTACTGATAATGAATGTTATATCTCTAAAGTAATGTATAAGCATTTTTATAAACTTATGAACAAGTATAATGTTACTTATGATGAATTAGCTGATTTTATAGGTAGGTGATTATATGGAATTTGAATATGCGTTAATGTTAGTTATGGGTATTAAACAAATAAATGATATTCCTATTATGTTTAGAGCAAAAGCACAAGAATTACAAGATAGTGCTGAATTATTGCAATACGCTAAAAACAAACAATGGAATATGATTAAAGAAAAGCGTAATGAAGTAGAGCAAGCAGGGTTGCCATTCAAAGCCAAAGTATTGGATTATGATATGTTATCAGTAATCAGGCTTAATCAAGCTAAAGATGGTTTAAATGCTTTAATTAGTAATGGAACTATGACTAGAGATAAAGCAGTTATTGATTGGACTATGCAGGACAATACAGTTATGCAACTTACTATTAATGATTTAGAATCTATACCTATTTATGCAGTTCAGTATAGTAATGAACTACATCAAAAGGCTAGAAAATTAAGAGATATGATTGATAATGCTAAAGATATTAAAAGTATCTTAGCTATTAATTGGCAGTAATGCCATATAAATGAAAGGAAGTTGATAGTATGAAGAAAATGATTATGGGTTTGATGATTATGTTTGTTATGGCTTTTTCTGTTAATGCACACGCTAACGAATACGTTCCAGACACAGATAAGATTACTGCTGATATGGAATATGTGATTATTGGTACTGGCGATAGTGCAACTCCTATGTGGATTTCTCATAATCCTACTTGCTATAACAAACAAGAATTAAAGACTGGTGTGTATGAATCTTGGATTGATGTAAACGAAGAAATTGTTTATATCTACAAAGATGGCGTAGAGGTACAAAAAATCAAACTTTAATTATTGACAAGGGTATTGCATATTATGTGTAATACCCTATTCTTTTTATGATAGTAGGTGGTAATTATAGATATTGCAGTTCAAATATTTATCGGTATAACTATTGCCATATTGTCAGCAGTAATAACTAATTTTCAACAAAAATGGGAAAGAGATGCTAAACATACTAAGAAAGAATCAGAGCTAATCAAACAGAGCATTATGGTATTATTAGGCAAACGCCTTGATGATATGTATACATATTATGTTGATGTAGGGTTTATTCCTATAGAGAAATTACATCAAGCTAGGCTTATGTATGATTGTTACCATTCATTAGGCGGTAATGGAACTGGTACTGCTAAAATGAATGAATTAGATAGATTACCTAACTTTCCAGAAGGTATTAAATAATGTTCAAGAATATAGTAAACATATTTTTCAATAGTATTCAATTAGTAAGTAATAGACTTAATACATATAATGTTAAAGATACTCATATGATTAGCTTTGTATGTATATATTTTATATTGCTATTCTGTCTATTCTTATTGGGTTGGATTCAGTTATGGATATATAATGGAACTGCTGATTTATTATTGCTTTTAAAGGGAATTGAAACATTAACTGCTCCTGCGGTACTATCTGCTATTAAATTCGTTACAGATAAAGTATCTGAAACAATTATAGATAAAAACAATAATGGTATAGATGATAGACTAGAAAAGGTGATAAAGAATGAATAGTAAATATTTTAGAGAATCAGAGCAAACTTGTAGATGTTGTAATCAAGGTGCTGATAAGATAAATCCTATTCTCTTAGATAGATTAGATAGATTGCGTGAATTATGGGGTTATCCTATTTATGTGTCTTGTATGTATCGTTGTCCTAGTCATAATGCAGAGGTTGGCGGTGTATATAACAGTCAACACGTATTGGGTAATGGTGCGGATATATATGTTGATGGTGATTATCAGACATTCTATGATTATGTATTGAATAGTAATTTGTTTGATGGTGTTGGTTATTATCCTAATGATGAATTTATACACGTAGATGTTAGAGATAATGGCAATCACCCTAACTATTATAGATGGTAAGTAAGTTAATAGATGTTATAGTTATTATTGGCTTTGCTATTAGTATATATACTAATTTTCAGTATTCAGAAAAAATAGCACAACTTGAAAGCCAGTTATCGATAAAGCATAATGATATAAAGCAAGAATCAAAGGTTGATATTGGCTATGTACCTAAGAGTAACCAGTATGACAATGATATTGAAATCAAGGCTAATGATAACATCAAAGTCAAGGTTGATGATAAGCAATATAACGTGCCTATATATATAAAGGAAGAAAGTCGGTTAGAGAAGGGTAAAATTGTAGTTGAAAAGCAGTCTACATCTACAATTGAGCTATCTGGAATAGTCGATAATTTAGCAGAAGAAAAAGCTCATAGATATAGTAGGATAGGTACGTTTGATGTGGGTGCTATATATAATAAGGAAGAAAAAGATTTATATGCAGGATTTAGAGCAAATGCAAAGGCGTATGATGTTGGATATTATCATCAAATTGATGGCGATAATTGGCTGATTGCCTTTCATTATAAATTTTAGGCTTGTAGGGTTTTTATAATTCTATGAGCCACTTTTTTTATATCTTTTTTTAGATAAAATTCTATAAATAGGGTTGACAGATGATAATTTAAGATGTATAATAGACTTATCAAATGAGATATAAAAGAGGTGTTAAAAATTATGATTAATATTAAAGACAGAGATGTTTGTGTAGGTATCACTCATTATGATTATGAATTGGAAGATGGAACACTGCTACACGAGTGTGATTGGAATGGTGAAAAATACATCTTTATGAAAGATGGTGTCGAGCAAGTGTACACACCGATTTACGAACAAGACGATATTTATTTTAATATCGTAGGTTTTATAAATCACTAAAAATAATCTATAAATAGGGTTGATAAATTCGAGAATATGTAGTACAATAAATACATAAGGTTGAAATCTTGATATTTTTTTACTTATCTAATCCCTAATTATGGATTGATAAATCATATTATAGAAAGGAGGTGAATTGTATTGAGTAAATTACATAGAATAGTAGTAATGACAATCGTGTCTTTAGCCGTAATGTGTATGGGTTTTTGTTCTAAGACTTATCATTCTATAGAATCTGATTATCGTACAATTCAACCTCTTTCTAAAGCTGATACGTTTATAGCTGAATGTACTGCTTATACAGAAGGTATTGAATCTTGCGGAAAACTGCCAACACACCCTGCGTATGGAATAACTGCTAGTGGAAAGCGTGTAAGAGAGGGAATGATTGCAGTCGATACAAGATATATACCATTCGGTACTAAAGTATACATTGAAGGCTTAGGCGTATTTGTAGCAGAAGATACTGGGGGTGCTATCAAAGGTAATCGAATTGATATTTATATGTCAGATTTAAACAAGGCTATTCAATTCGGTAGACAAAACAGAAAAGTAATAATTTTGGAGTAATTTTTTTTTGACATTCAAAACCCGAATTATGGATTTTAGGAGGAATTAAATTGACTGATACTAATAAGCATTATGAACGTGCTATTCAACCTATCGAATACATTCAATGCACATTGAACGATTTACCAGTAACGCCATTTGAAGGTGCTTGTATTAAAGACATTATCAAGTATTCAAGTAGATATGGTTTAAAGGATAATAAAGTTAAAGAAGCTAAGAAAATTCTTGATTACGCTTTTTGGCTATTGCTTGAAAGTGCAGGATTTAAAGTTAAGCCAGAACATCATAATCATACTGAAATCTTGAAACGCTTTGGTATTGTAGAAGAAAAGGGTGTTAAAAGTGAATAAACGAAGCTATATTAAATATTCTGTTGATGAAAGAGGTATTATCGAAGCAGAATTAGATATTAAGCAAAAAGATGATATTATCGACTTTTTCTTCTTATTGACTAAAGATGTATTTGATGAGTATGAAGGCAATGATACTGAACTATTGGCAAGACTTATGCTTAATCATATTTATCACGAAATGGAGAAAAGAACAAATGCCTAAATCATTATGTATAGCCGATGATATTCTAAAAGATATTATTATTAAGTCTTTAAAAGATATTTTTGGATTTTATCCATTAAAAGATGATATTAATATCAAAGACTATTATAGCTATGAAGATGAACTTAGTGGTATTAACTTTAAGGTTGGCAATAATGCTACATCATATGAATTATATGTTAAGGTTTTGTTTGTGAATAAAAGTAATGGCGATATTGCTTCATTTACATTACCATATACAATCAACGATATTTATAGAAAAGGAGATTATTAATTATGTTTATTAATGAAAATAAACCTTATTACTATATCGAGAAAGAAGATGGCGGTTGTAATGTAATTTCACAAGTTAAAGAGTTCGGAGATTATATTGAAATGTATAAGACAATGATACAGCATTTGTTGTATATGGCTGATGATGATAAAAAGGAAGCAATGGGTACGTGCCTTAAAGAGGTTATTGATAATGAAGTGGAATATATGCTAGATGAAGATGAATAAATCTGACTTTATGGATATTATCAAGAGTATCGAACACGAAAGAGATTATGCAGTAAATATGCACAATCAACTAAAGGTTCATACTGATAGTAAATTCCTTACCAAAACTGCTAATCTTTATAGAGGGCGTATGATTGGATTAGAGATAGCTTTATATTACCTTCATAAAGTAAAAGATAAAATGGAGTGGATTGAATAATGTCTAATATAAATAAGCGAGAGTTTAGACAACTTGTATCTGGTATTGTAGATGAATCATTACACGCTAATAAGATGTATGAATTACACAAAGAGCATAATGGAAAATTACTTGCTAATTATTTTAGAGGTCGTTATATCGGTTTAAGATACGCATTGTATAAATTAAACGATATTGGTAATAAGAAAGGGTGGTATAACTAATCACATTATGGATATTGAATTATTCATTAAAACCCTTCTTAAAACTATCAATCAAGTAGAACAACAACGAACATTATACAATATTGATAATAATGAGAAGATGGTTGCATATTGTGATGGACAGTTAAAAGCATATAACGATATGTTAATTGAATTAAGTACATATGATTATATATGGGAGGACAAATTATGAATTATATGGAAAAAGTCGCTAAAATGCTAGGCGTTGAAATTGGTGAAGAATTTAAAATTGAATTTGACGATGGAGTGTTATCGATTGACAGTTATGTATTTTTAGATAGAGGAATAGCTTGTTTTGATGGGCACTTGGTAGATACATCTTGTATTTGGAATTTAATAAAGGGTGAATACAAGATTATCAAACTACCCTTTAAGCCTAAAAAGGGTGATAGATATTATACCTACTATACTAGCGGGGAAGAATGGTTAATTTGGGATAGTACTTGGAATAACGATGTTTCTGATTATGCTCGTTTAAAGAGCGGTATTGTATTTAGAACTAGTAAAGAAGCTTTAAACGCTTTGCCACAAAAATATAAAGAACTTACTGGAAAGGAATATGAATAATGACAGTTAAAGAGCTATACGAACTAGCTAAAGAACATAATGCTGAAAATAGAGAAATCGAAATCGGTGCTTATGATGAAGATGGTTGGTATGATGAGTTTAACATTGATTCAAGAGATGTATTATTTAGCTTACATAGAGAGAAGGTACATATTGCATTATGATGTGCTATAAAGATAAGACATACTGTATGGCTAGTTCTGA
>NFZC01003149.1_pt1 | contig 34993 bp, 53 predicted proteins | sample 1095391 | NCBI WGS metagenome assembly NFZC01 (sample SAMN03609890, study PRJNA323583) | gut metagenome | isolation source: feces | host: Rattus norvegicus | place: Denmark: Riget | collected 2013
CAAATCTTAACGGAGAAGGAAAAGGCGGATATAATATAGCTCAGTTACTCTCTAGATATGGAATGAGCCTTATTGGAGGTACTCTTGGTGGAGGTATGTTCTATGGAGTAGGTGTTCTATAGGGTAAAAATTTCCATATAAATAAAGACTCTGGTAATATGTTATATTTAACTAGAGAAGGTAAGGCAGAAGATATGGTTAATACTATAGAACAAATGCGTAAAAAAGGGCAGTTTGGTAGTACTACTATATCAGCAACTAATGCCACTACAGATAGTGATGGCTAGTAGGTTAATATTACTGTAGATGGAGATTTATCAATAAATGATTATATTGCTAAAAGACTTACTAATTAGATTCGTTCTTACCAAACTATTATGGATGATAATAATTTAAATAAATCTGATGAAGACTTATTTAATCAAATGATAATGTAGGATAAAATCTTTAGAAATCTACAAGGATATTTACAAGAAGAATCTTATATTACACGTTACCAATAGACTTGGTAGAAATTAGCACAACAAGTAGTTATAGCTCAAAAAGGTTTAGAAGTAGCTGCATCATCTAAAAATGGAGAAATTCCAAAAGAATTAATTCCTGAATTAGCCACTGCTAGTAGTTCTAAAGAACTAGTTGATAAGCTAGGAGAAGCACGTTTATTAGATTCTACAGAACGTCATAATAGTGGAGAAGAAGCTAAACGTAATTAGAATGTAGCAGCTTGGCAAGATTATTTAAATAATAAAAAATAGGAATTATTAAATTTTGAATCTCCTGAAAATTCATCATATTATACTGAAATGTTAATGTTTGGTATAGATCCTATTATATCTTCTACTTTTGGAACTTATGATTTTAATTCTTGGTTATATAATACTCAACATGGATTAACTGTAGACAAATTAACTTAGCCAGAAATAGAACAATATAAAGCTGATTATTAGACTTATTAGGCTAATGCATAGCCTCTTGATTTATAGGAATCTTTTAAATTATTTAAAGATTGGCAATAGAAAATCGATCCTTATTTATAGTAGATGGCATAGTAGTCTTAGAATTATGATAGCTATTAGAAAGAAGTATAGGAATTATTTAAAGACGGAATAGATTGGTATCAAAATTCTAATCATCCAGAAGACAAATAGTGGTATGAATCTGATGAAGAATATGCTAAATCAAAATAGCAAGAAGGAGAATCTGCTTAGGATTATAAAATACGACAAGAACAAAGAAGACAAGAAATAAATACAAAAGTTGAGTAGAAATTATAGGATTTAGTTAATTTTGTAAATACTCATATATTAGATCCAATTACTTCTAGATAGATTAAAACTATGTTAGCTGCTAGAATTAAAGATATTAGAAAGAACATAGTATTAAATAATTTTTCAATATAGCAAGATAACTTAATAAAAGAATTAGCGGGAGATTCTTTAAAAAATTATAAAGGTAATGATATGGAATCTCTTAAAACTGAAATTATCGGTACTAAAGAAAAACCAGGAAAAATCGACTAGTATTTTGGTAAATTATATGCACAATTTATTCATCCTGACTATAATTATGATGAGGATTTAAATGTAATGATGCCACTTACTTCTTTATTTAATACTAATACAGATAGTTTTAGTAATATAGTAGTAACTGACTTATTAAATTAGAAGGTTATAAATGAGGATGCTTTACCTGAATTTGATGGTACTAAAATAGAGAAAATATAGAAATTATTAAGATTGGCTTCTATAGGTTTAGACTATACTTATAAAGAATCAGACTCTCGTTACTAGGATAAATCCTATAAATATATATTAACAGAAGTATTTGGGAAAGATACTGTAGATAGAATTGAAAATTCTATAGAGAATTCTGAATATGTTGACTCTGATACCAATCAATAGTATAATTTACAATATATAAATCCTTATAAATATATAGCTAATGGAGAATAGATTACTGATGAATTAATTGAAAATTGGTTATAGGAAAATAAAGATATTTCTAATAATTCTATACAATCTTTAATTAAATTATAGCCATTAATTACTAATAAAAATGGTAATTTTGATGATGCTAGAAAATCAGTTAATGATAGCTATAAAGCTTTTGCTGGAGAAGTACTTGATAATGCTGAAAAGAATATAAATGGTAATTTACTATATCAAACTTTAGCAGGGTTAACAGAATCATTACCAAATCCTATAGTAGAATTAGCTAAACATTTACCAGTATATAATGAAAATGTAGAATCAGTAATTTAGAAAATGTATCAACATTTTGAAGACGATGATGATATTAATACTTTCCAATTGGCTGGGCAAGAAATGCAATCTTTACAACAAGTATAGACTGTTTTAAATCTTGCTTCTACATATATGCGTGCAGCTTCTACAGATTAGGATTTAACTAATATTTATGGTCATAATAAAACTATAAATAGATTTAATAAAGAACATAAAATAAAAGCAAATCCTTTAGCAGAAATTGATGAAAACTATGCTAATATATATTAGATAGAAATAGGGAAATATTTAAATATGATAGATCCTAATAGCTACTCTTTACCTTTTATATCTAATATAAATCAGGGAAATATAATAGGATAGTTTGATTAGGCTAAGGAAAAATTTACTTAGACTAAAAAAGAATTTTTTAACTCAAATAGAAATAATTTTGAAGCATGCAAAGTAATTGCGTAAATCTATTAGAAGGTTATTCACCAGATATGGACTTAAAAGATATAGAAGCTTTATTATATGAAAATTATTATAAATATAAAGCTTAGGGATATGATGTAAATGCTATATTTGATTAGTTCATAGATAATATAAATAAATAGGAAACTACAAATCTAGATTAGACTGTTTCTTATACTACTTTTAATAATTATGATAAAATATCTTACTTACTAGCTACGCTAGGAGTAAAGTCTGATGATTATTTATCTTTTATAAAAGAAGAAGTAGATAAATATGATAATATAGTACCAATAGATGCTTAGCTATATTTAGCAAGAATAGGTATTGCCGCTATAAATAATTCTTCTTTAGTATCTTCTGTAATAAATAGAATAAAAAAGAAATCAGATATTAAAGTACCTATACTTGATAGATTATTATTTATTAGTGGTATTGGAGGTTCAGGTAAGACTTCAGTGGTAGCTAAATATATAACTGATTATGCTAAAAATAAACATATAATAGTAGCAGGACCTACTGATACTCAGGTAACTGGATTAAATAAATCTTTAGGAGTTACTGATGGAATTAATACTAAATAGTTATTATCTTTAGTTGTAGATGATGCTAAATATAAAGATTTAAACGGAAAATTTAATAACTTAAGTAGTACTGATAGTGTAGAATCTCTGATTAGTGATGCTGATGTTAAAAATCATGATTCTGGAATTTTAGTTATAGATGAGGTAACTCATTTCAGTACTTTAGATTTAGCTTTAATAAATAAATGGGCTAAAAAGAATGATATATTTATACTAGGTTTAGGAGACGATACTTAGTCTGGGTATACTACTGATAAAATGATTGCTAATATAGATACTGACAATGCTTTTTGTTTAAGAACTCCTAGATTAGCTATATCATTACGTAATGGTAATATACAACAATCTTCTGATACAAAATTATTATATGGACTAACTTAGTAGGCAAGAACTTTAATAAATGATGTTATGCCTAAAGATAAATATGTTTAGGCTCGTAACGCTATTAAAAGTTATTCTCCTAGATATAGTTATTCTTCAGGAGAATTACATGGAACTGTAATTACTGACTCATTTGATCAATGGGATATGATTCCGCCAGATACTCCTAAAAAAATAGCCTATATTGGACCTAACGATATTACTAGTAAAATTCCTACAGTTATAAAATTTAATAACATTAAAGAATTACAAGGATAGGAATTTGATTATTTAATATATGAAGGAAATATTAAAGCTCAAACTAGAGAATATGATGATACAGCAGTAGGAGATTTATTAAACAGCTCTAGAAAATTATATACTTTAATAAGTCGAGGTATAAAAGGAGCAGTTATTATATCCCCTAACTCAGGATTTACTAGTACTGAGGAATTTTATACTGGAGATACTACAGATTTTTCTCAGTATGCTAACGACAGAAGAAATAATTTATTAGAAGAATTAAATAGTTATACTTTTAATCCTTCAACTAATACAACTTCTACTAGTACTAATACTAATAATACTCCTTCTGTAGAAACTGTTACTTATTATAATATGGCAGATTTAGATGATATGGTTCAAGATTTGGATGTTACTCCTACTGATAAAGAATCTTTAGATAAAGATAATAAATAGGCTTCAAATTTTACTTTAGAATCTATAGAAAGTGCACCTAATGAAAACAGTTTTGATAGATGTTATGGTAATTTTAGTTTATTAGGACTAAAAAGAAGTTCTAAAAAGGAGTGGCTTCAAGATATTACTTCTAATGAATTATCTGATATAGGAGTCGTAGCAAGATTTAATAATGCTAGTCAAGTTATATCAGAGGGTAAAGAAAAAGACCATTTAGTGAGACAATTACTTACATTAAAATATGCTTTAATGTAGGTAAGAAGAACTGATACTAATGAAAGATGGGATGGAGAAACTTTCTTAGCTAACCATCCAGAAATAAGTCAATATTTTAATTCTCCAGAAACTTTTGAAAATTTAAAATATTATATAACTTTAAGGAAGAAAAAAGATACAGATACTCTAGTAGGATTTTCTGATTTAAATAATGATGAAGTATCTTTTAATTATAATGGAGAATAGATAGTAGCAGTTGTAGAAGCTAAGTGGTAGGCTATTGATCCTGATGGTAATACAGTAACTAATACTATTACATTAGGAAGTTTACCTAACCCTGATATAAATGGAGCTTATTCTAAATATGTTGAAGACCATAAAGAATTATTACCAGCATATGATAATTATGTAAAATAGTTTAAAGCTATATATGATGAGGGAAGATAGAGAGAAATAAATGCTCCTAAAAACTTAATAACTTTATTAAAACATACTAACTCTCAGATTCCATTTTAGAAAGTTAGACCATAGCAAACGTGGAGATGGGAACGTACTATTAATGGAGAGACTTTTAAGGGTACTACTGAAGGAACTTTAAGAGATGCTGATACTATAAATAAAGCTGCCTTAAAAGATAGAGGATATTTATCAGTTTCTGAACCTATTGTATATATGGGAGGAGCTAATAAACTAGAAGGAGTAAATCCTAAAATGGAAGGTCAAGTAGTATATTTAGTATCTAGTTTACCTAACATGAGTACTGAGGAATTAGTTCAAATGTATTGCAGCAATAAATTAAATACTAACTAGGATAATCTTGATAGAATGAAAGTACGTATGATAGTACCTACTCACAGAGGATTATCTTTCTAGGATTTAACTAATTAGGTATGGTAGGATATGTATACATTAAAAGCTACTGATACTGAGAGTGCTAATAAATATCCATAGGACTAGACTTAGTTAGGACTTAGAATGTATGCACATTTATGGAATACTAGAGCTAATTTAAAAAGAGTACTTAGTGCTTTATAGGTTAATCCTAATGATGATTTACATATATATAATTAGTTTAGAAGATTAAATCCAGAAGGACTAAAAAATAAAAATCTTCGTTATTATATAGGATGGGATGAAAAAGATAGAAATGATGCCTTTTTTAAATATACCAATGATGTTTATAATTGGAATGATGATGCTCCAGTGGTAGAAACTTTTAGACAAGAATTTATAAAAGAATAGAGAAATCTAAAAGAATCTGATCCTAATAAATTAAAAAGTTATATATATGCTACTCCTGAATATATGAGACAAATGCTTAAAGTAGTAGAAGGAGCTTTAGCTCCATTTAAAGATTTTATTAATTTAAAATCTCTTAATGATGATGGTACTACTTCTGAATTTGATGAATTAAATTACATAACTTTTGATAAGGAGGGTAGGACTAATGATATCCGTAAATTATTTATGCATTCCTTAAGAGATTATTAGGAAAATAATAGAAGATATTAGTTTGCCTTCCCTACTCACAATGCTGACGGAAATGAACGTACAGTATTGATAGAATTAGATCAAGATATAATTAAATCTCAATAGCAACTAGCAGAAGCTAGACATAATTAGTATAAACCTTGGAGTATATTTAAAATAGTTCCAATGATATTAACTAAAAATTATAGATTTGTATCAATGGCTATGTCTCCTCAAGGTAATAAACTTTGGAATAAAGATTCTAATAAATATAAATATAAATATACTGACTCTGAGGGTAAATCCCAAGTAAAAATATTACCAATGTAGGACTTAATAAAAGCAGGTCAAGATATAGGAAGCACTACAGAATTTACTAATATTGTAGATTTAATATTTCATGGTACTACTAAAGTTCAAGATCCTAAAGTTTTCAGAGAATCTACTGCTCCATTTAGATGGGGTATATGGACATATCCTAGAGTAGATTATGAATAGGGATCAGAATTATTATATAAAAAGAGCTTGGCAGATAGAGGAACTGCTTATTTTAGAAAAGTAAGAAATACATCAGGAACTAATAATATAAATAGTTTATATATGTCAGATGTTATTCCTATTCCTTTAGCTGATATATCTTTAGAAAAACGTACTGATACAATTACTAAAGAATAGCCTACAGAAACTGTAATTTCGGAAGATACTAAAAAAATTAATAATATTAAAAATATTGGAGTAATTACTGGAAGTTATTCTACTGTTTAGGAGGCTATGACTGCTCATAACTTAAAAGTATCTGCAGAAGATAATACTTCACTTGGTAGTTATTCTTAGACGCCTCCATTAATATATTTAGAAGACGATAATTTAAAATATATTCGTTATAATCCTGAAGATATTATATAGGGTTTTGATTTTAAATCTGGAGAAACTAAAAATATTTTTAAAGATAAACATAATCCAAAAAATTATTATATTGTAAATAATGATGGTATAGTAGAAGAATATAAATTAAATTTCGATGATTCTAGTAAAAAGAAAAAGCTTATAGAAGAAGCTATTAAGGATAAAGAAGTGTTGAGTAAAATATATGATGAGTTATTAGATACAACGGCTTATGATGAAGTTGGTATGAATGACGAGTTCCAATTATCTAGAGATAGTTTTATGAATTTATCTTCTATAGAAGATATGAAAAGTAAAATTGAAGAAATATTAGGTGCTACATATACTGATGGTTTATAGCTAGAAGGAAAATATATAGATAATATTATAGATTATGAAAATTGTTCTATTAATTTAGTATAATAAATGGCTTGTAGAGAACTTATAAAAATAACAGGTATTGACAATATTGAGTCAAAACAATCCCTAATAAAATTTTTAATTAATTTAGACTCTAGACAATGGAAAAATTTAAAAAATAATGATGCTAGGTTAGTGCAAATTATATCTAATGTAGTGTACTTACCCGAAGAGGGTAAGGCACTTACTTAGGAAGATAAAATCCATTTAAAAGCGGTACAGCAATAGATAAATTTACTTGCTAATAAATTTGAAAATATTAAAGGAGATGATTTAAATAAATTATTGAAAATATTTGAATTACCTGCTACATCATAGGATGAATCTATATCTTAGGAATAGAGTATAGATACATCTACACAATAGATATTAGCTACTATTAAAGCTTAGTAGAAAGAATTAGTAGTTACTAATAAAGAACTTTTAAATATAGCCTATGAAAATAATAAAGGTTATGACAAATTAAGAAAATTTGATTTAACTAGAAATACTATTAAATCTGTATTTATAGCTCCAAATGGATATGAATTAAACTCTAATGAATGGGCTATTAATAGTAACATCGTTAAGTTAAAAAATTAGTGGATGCGTACTATTAGTTCATATTTAACTGGAGGAACAGAAAAATTAGATATGTATACTGAAGCTAATAACAAAAATACTTGGAGATATAACTCTAAAGTAGAAGATACCTTAGAAGCTTTTAAACATAAAATTTATACTAAAGATTTTAAAAGTTCTTTAAGTTCAGATGAAGAATATAGAAATGCTATAGCTGCTTATTTTAATCTTATAAATTTTGATGATGATATCAAAGAAATTATAGGTAAAGATTTAAAGGTTGTGGGTAATGCTAATCATAGTTTTACTAAAAGAAATATGCCTTATACTTTAAAGGGAGAATCTTCTTTACGTAAAAGTTGGTCAGATAATGAATTAATAAATGGACTTACTAATATTTCTTAGATGTCTAAATCTTTGTTTAAAATTATTCCATATATTAATTCTAATAATGAAGATGAGTCTCAATTTATAGACGATATATCAGCTATTGAGGCTTTTACTCATCTAAGACAAGAATTAGCTAATACTAATAATTCGTATTTAACTGCATTAAAACAGCGTGCCCAAACATTTAGAGATAATTCAAATAAATTATTATATGATATATTTAAAGAGCCTCATATTGAAGATTTAATAGGTAAACTTGAATAGAGAGAGTAGGATATATTACATTCTATAAAATAGTGGGGATTTTCTAAAGATGGATTATTTGAAAAACAACTGGGAAGGGTTACACATAAAGCCACAATACTAGATTGTGTTGTAACTTCTTTAGTATCATTAGACCCTATGAATTATCAACAAGTTTATATTGTAAATGAAGGTAATAGAGTTAGCTCTAGGGTAACTGTTAAAGATAAATTTAATTATAATAGAGAAACTTTAAATACTACAGAAGTTATTAATAACTAGAATGAAACTGTTACAACTATGAATGACTCTATGGTTGTTTGTGATACTTCTGGTAAAATAGATTATACAAATCCCGCTGGAGTAATTGTACCTAATACTTATTAGATTAAACATGGTAATTTATTAATAGTTGTAGGACCTAATACTAAAAAAACTAATCTTTAGGGCATCTTATCAACTAATTCTAGTAATTTAGATATATATATATTTAAGTTGAATGATAATTAGAGAGAAGATGTTACTAGTCAATATATAGGAGGAGATTTTAATGAAAAAGCTATTATTAATGGAAGTATTGATAGTAGATTTACAGAAATGTTTGATTTTATAGAAGATTCTCTTGGTTTAAAAACTGTATCTAAAGCTTAGTTATTAAAATAGTATACCCAAATGTAGAAACTTTTTGGTTCTGGTACTTATAATGGGTTTACTGGTATGTTAGTAACAGCTGTACGTAATGAAATAGTAAAACATTTAGTAGGATATTATAATGATTTTGTAAAGAGATATCCATAGGCAGCAGCTTCTCAATTATCTATATCTAATTTTTATGATCCTAATATTAATACATTATTACCTGATACATATAATAATATAAATTTAAAAGCTACTAGAGGTTCTATTGCTAGACCTGGAGAAATTGGTACAGTATTTAGAGTTGCTAATGCTTATCTTGATAATTGGTTATTCTCTTTTGGACAATCTAAAAAAATTGTTGAAGGAACTAATGTATCGGCAGTAACGTCTAATGCTTCAGGATCTAAAATACCTAATTATAGACAATATTCTATTGGTAATAATATTCAAGAATTGTTAAGAGAATAGGTAAATTCTGAAAGTAGATATAAAGGATAGGAAACAAGAACTAGTGCCTCTTCATAGCTATTATTTGTAGATAATTTAACTAGAGGAACAAATCTTGTTATGGAACCAAGACTAGATTTAGAAGCTGTAGATGCATATGGTAAATCTAAGCAATTAAAAAATATGAGTTCAGCAGAACTCTTATATCATGGTATTATAGATAATTTTTATTCTCATTTATTTGATGAATCAAATCCTTATGTATCTATAAAACCAGCTGATTACTCTGACAAAACTTCTGATTTCATATATCCTATAAGAGCTGGAATAAATTTGGCTAATATAGGGATTCCTTTAAATAAGGCTACTAAACAGGATATTCAAGAATCTTATATAGCATCTATCGGATAGTTTTATAAACGTTTATTAAATAATACTTTATATGATTTAACTAATGCTATTAATAGATAGCGATTCCCTTCATTTCCTTTAACTACCGGAGATAATACTGTTAAAGGTTGGGGAACAGACGGTTTATATCACATAGGTTATGATATGTCAGAAGATTAGCTTTTAGAAGCCAGTAAAGAGTTTGATAAATGGGCTACTTCTGTACCTTCAAATCTTACTATTTAGATAGATGGTCGTACATTTACTACCTCTACTTTATTAAAAACAGATCCAGAAACTGTATTATATTAGAATGATTTAGGATAGGATATTACTGTTGCTTAGGTATTAGCCTAGGCTGAAAAAGGTTTAAAAGAAACTGATTTAATCAAAATGGCACAGTAGGCTGGAGTAGATTTATATTCTAATATAAATTATATAAAAAATAAAGACAAAGTTACTTTAAATCCTTTAGCTATATATTTAGGAAGTTAGTAGTTCAAACCTAATAATTTTATTAATAGATGGTAGATGGAAAAGGCAAGTTTTCTTGATACTTTACTTAAAAAAGGATTAAAAATAAGACTTACTCAAACTATTAATATAGATCCTGATGGAAATTATCCTCCTATAACTAAATCTTTACCAGCTTTAGAATTAGCAAATAATTTTTTTAAAGAAAATAAAAAGTATAATTTAAAATCTTGGAGATAGTACACTGATAGTGAAGGCAATACTAAAGAATGGAACTTAGGATAGTGGGTAAGAGGAGATTATATGGTTCTTGGTAAAGCTATTGATAAAAATGGTAAAAGTACAGACTTATTATTTGATTCTTAGCTCCCAAGAAATGCTAGTAAAATAATCTTAAATCCTATGTTAGAGTATTTCTTTAGCGTTGATAATTTATTATCAGGAAATATGAGATATACTATGTTAGGAACTGAATTATCTGACCCATTAAAATATAATGATTATAATTCTGCTAAGGGAGCTTTCATTAGTGATATTACTCAAAGAATAAATTCTTCTGAAGACAATTAGGAAAGACGACGTTTATAGGATATAAAATCTAAAGCTATGTCTATAGATTTTAAAAATAGTGCTATTCAAAATATGGAATTTTTATCTGAAAATGTTCCAACATTATTTCATGCATAGGAAGCTAATTTATGGAATACTAGTAATAAACGTGCTAATATAGTATCTGCTACTATGATTCCATTTATGTTAGGAACTTAGCAAGGTATTAGTAGGAACATAAATGCTGCTACTATAGAAGATATTGGAGCACATGTTTGGAATTTTAAAGGGTAGAAAGATAAAGATATTGATGCTATGGATGGTTCTACCTTTATTAATCCTATACAAGCTGTATTTGAATCTTGGTCTTTAGGAGGATAGACTATAGGTATGGATAAGAAAACTATTGGACATGCTTATGATAATAGAACAGGTTCTGTAGTATTATGGAAACATGCCACATATGCTATTACTAATGAAAGAATGAGAATGTCTTCTAATTCTGAAATAAAACTTACCAATATATTTAAGAAGATGTCTTCAATAAAATTTGGTAATGATATTAAACTAAATTTAGTAAATGATATAGGGTATGAGTTTGAAAACTTATATTATGAGTCTGGACCTAGACAATATAGGAAGATTGATTCTTTAAATTATGATACTAAAAATAATTTATATTATACATTAGAATATGATGTGGATATAAATGGTAATATAATAAACGACATTCTTCATACGGAATATCAAATATTTGATGCCACTACTTAGGAAAAAATAACCCCTGAAGAATATAATAATAGACTTGCCAAAAAAGATGAAAATATAGAAACTATAAATTCAGTATATGAATTGCATAGAGCTTTAGGCGGAATTTATAGTAAAGAATTAGCTATTGATACTAATACTTTAATAGATTCAGAGAGTTCTAATATAGCTTCTGCATAGATTTTAAATAATGCTTCTTATGTAGAAAATAATGAAATAATTCAGCCTTATAAAAATAAAATGATACATTACCTAGCTAATAAATCTGCTTCTAAAAGAGCTTAGGGAAATGTAAATTCAAAAGCCTTATGGTTTAATAGTGAGCCATTAGCTTATGTTCCTATGACTATGACTCATTATGGAGTATAGTTGGATGCTGACCATGATAAAGATGCAGGAGAAATTACTTAGCCTACATAGGCTATTACTGCTCTTGAACAAGGCGGTAATTTACATCATCTATCAAAAAGAGTCTATTATGAATTAGGGCAATTAGCTATGGAAACTTGTAAATTAGAATTAGATACTGCTAATAAATTCCTGGAAGCTTATAATGAAGGTAAAAAATTAACTACTTAGGAAGTCCAAGAAATAACAGAAAACATTGGTTAGTTAGTAGCAGCTAGCTATTCATAGTAGAGTGATGCCGAATTAGGGGATATAATCTTACAAGGAATTTCTAAAGTATTAAAGTCTAATAGTGATGAACTAAAAAAGGATTTAGCAATTCCATTTAGTGACGCTACTTTATATGGTAGTTTATTACCATCTATAGCTACAGTAATTAATAATAAAGGAATTAAAGGTAAATATAAAGGATTGGCTTTAGTATTAACTCCAGGATTTAAATATGTGCAAACATTTAAATATGGTGGAGAAACTCACATGAGTTCTGATGTATATAATGATGCTATAGCAGCCATGACTGATGGAACATTTAATCCTTTAGATTATCGTCCTGTCATTAATGGTAAAAATAAAATAGTGTCATTATCTAATGACTAGGAAACCAGAAAATCTCAAATTATTGATAATGATAATTTACAAGTTCTACCTCTATCTTCAGATTATTAGATTAGAAAATAGTAGATAATTGATTGTTATTTACTATACTAGTAGCAGTTAGAAGAAGCTAAAGGTAATGTTAATTTTGAGGAATTTGTACCTTCTGATGTAGTTGATATAGTATATAAAGTTTTAGATAAAAAAACTAAAACTTATGTAAATTATAGAACTCATATAACTTTAGATAATATTGATACTTATTATGACTTTATTGATGCTAATACAAATGGAACTTTAAAAGAGTATTTATTATCTTAGGGAGCTTTAATAGATCCTAATTCAGAAATAGTATCTTTACATTAGGATGTTATGCATGGTAGAGATTTAGCTCCAGAACGTGTTGTATTTGATTATGGAACTATTAATCCTGATGGTACTTTTAATAAAGTAGGTCATACTAATATTTTCTTAATTGATGGTATTAGAAATAATAGAAAAAATTCTAATATGCGTAAATAGGAATATTAGAAAATTCTGAATGATTTACATAATGAATAGGTTACTATTAATGGTCAGACTTATGTAGTTTAGAATAAACAACTATAGGCAGCCGAGAATGTTATGCCAAACATTTACAGTAAAATATTTGGAGTAGATAATTTATCTTTAATTGAGGCTAAAAAGTTATTACAGACTAAGATAGGTAGGGCAGATTATTTTTAGCCTAAAGTCTTTAAAGGTAATTATGATGTAGCTTTTATTACTGGTAACAATAAACATACTTATTTAAGTTTTTCAGAACCTCTTATTAAAAATGACGCAGGAGTATTTTTTAAAGAAAAAGATATTTCGGGTAATATAATAGCTAAAAAAGAAGGTGAATTAACTTGGTTATATAAAGTATCTAGAGATAAATAGTTATTATACAAAGTAGGTCTACGTACTAGTGAAGGAGATATATAGTTAGTAAAAGAATATAATGTTACTTAGTAGGGAGGACAAGGTACTAATTCAAGATATAATTATTATTATGTAGATATTAATAAATTAAGAGCTTTAGGTATAAATGATTTAGCTATTTCTAATATTATTAATGATATATATCATTAGAAATTTTATTTAGGAGCAGAAATTAGTGATTCTTAGAAAAGTTAGCAAACAGAATCTGAATTAATACCTGACTCTTTTAAAGATCCTAATCTTAAAAATTTCATTAAGGATTAGTTTTATTCGGTTGGAGATAAATTAGAAAAAATTAGAAATGAATACTATCAAAATAAACAAAAGTATTTAATAGCTTCTTTTGAGAAAACCTTAGATACCGTTGCTGACCGTATTCCTACAGCTTCTTTACAATCTTTTATGAAGATGAGAACTGTGGGATTTACTTAGGTTAATAATAATAGAATTTACGTTTCTCATTTTTAGGCATGGCTTTAGGGAGCTGACTATTGACTAAAATATCGTTATTTTAGTGACAATCTCCTTTTATGTAAAGTATTTTTTACATAATAAATATTGTAGTCATTAAATCTTGTGAATTGACGGGGAAATCCTTAGAGTTTATTTCACTAACTTATACTAGAAATAGATATAAGGGCTTTAATTAATTATTAAAGATATAGTAAAAGAAAATAAAATTGGACAATCCGCAGCCAAGCATCTTAGATAAGTTTATTTAACTTATAAGATGAAGGTTCACAGACTATCTCGAAAGAGAGTAGGAATTATAAATTCCGAAGAGCAAGACAATCATCTTTTAGGTGATTGATGATATAGTCGGTCTTATATTGAAAGATATAAGGTATAACGGATATAGATAAAGCCTACGTAATGGGCTTTAATTTTGATGATAACGGACAATTTATTGGATGGAGTGATTTATTTGATTATTCCTCTAATGAAGCTTTAGAGTCTTCTTGTTCATTGCCAGTACCTAGAAATTCTAAATGGATAAAAACTAATAATGGTATAAATATAGAAAGATATGCTGAAGAAGCTTAGAAAGCATATGATTCTAATAATATTATTTTAAAAAATGCTCTTATAAATAAAGTATTAGATAATATAGATTACAGTCCTAATAGTACTATAGAAGTAAATTACTCTAGTCCAATATTAAATTAGTTAATTAATGATATTAATATTCACGAAAGTACTTAGTTATCTGGTGATAATAAAATATTAGCTTTTTAGAATGCGGTATCATGGACTACCTAGGCTATAGTAAATGATGAGAGAAACTTACTTGATTCATACAGTCCTACTAACGTAGAAGGTATGAAACAAGTAGTAAAAGATAAATAGTTAGCTAGCGATAGTGGTACTTACACTTAGTGGAATCCTGCTACTAAATGGGTATTATAGGAAGAGAACTTAATTGGTAAAAACGTTATTTCTGTAGCAGCTAATGCAGAAAAAGTTTATTTTAGTTTATTACATTATTATAATGAAATTGTAAGACATCCTGAAAAATATAATAAAGACTTATACACTTTTGCTAAATCTTTTGAAGGAGTATTTATGAACATTGATGGTACTCCAGTTATAAAAGAGACTATCGGAGGTATTAATTTTAATAATGACAATAGATTAAATAAATTATCTATTTTATTACTTAGTTCTAATTAGGAATTAACTGATATTAAAAATTCTCTTATTTAGGAAATATATTAGGATAATACTTCAGAATATGAGCAAGATTTTATAAATGCTTATAAAAATAATGAATATTCTGATAAGCTACAGACTTTATTAAATAGTATAGATACTACACTCAGTGAAGATGAGGCTAAATATATGCCTCTACTGTAGTCATTAATTAATAATGCTACAGATCCATCTGACTTAATATCTTAGTTACTTAACTCAGCTACTGATAATGCAAAAGAGCTTATTTTAAATAAGATAAATGCTGGTATGAATTTAGCAGGAGTACATGGCTATCTTATGATAATGGGATTTCCATTAGATTAGATTGTAGATTTAATGACTTCACCTGTAGTTAGACTTGTAGACAGATTAAGTAAATCTGATATGTTCTCTGATATTGGAGTTAAAAGTAATAATGTTTAGAAAGTGTTAGATTAGTTAATTTCTAGTAATCCTGATAAACAAAAAGATTGGTTTTAGTATGTATTAGACCCTACTACTATTAATAAATATGACCCTGGAAGAGATACTATTGTAGGTCAAACTTTAGTAAAATTATTAGACGATACTTTTATTACTTCAGATAATGAAACTACATTATATTTTATAAATGGTATTTATGTAGAAATGGATAATAATCCTGTAGATCCATAGGTTAAAACTTATAAAAGATTGAAGGATGTTCCAAAATAGTTTTAGGAACCTTTAGAATCTCTGCTTAGACAAAGATATGATGGACTATTCTTTAATAAATTAAAAGGATTTAAAGCTGTACATAGAGGTGCCAGAGAAACTACAGCGGCTGCATAGTTACTTTTTAGCATGAATTAGGGAATACGTACTCAGTAGAATGAATAGCTAGCATTTGAAAATCGTTTTAATAATTTTATAAAAGGTTTTGATGAAATACTACCAAGTGTTTAGGAAATAGAAAATTTAAAAACTAAATATGCAGGAAAACTTTTACCAAGTTCTTTAAATGAACAAGGTACTGATTTAGCTACTGCTTTGGAAGCTTTATTCAGTAAAGTAAAAGAATTACATCCTAATTATTCTAATAGTTATATATATAGTATTGTGTCATAGAGTTTAAAAGCAGGAATTTATAAAAATTTCAGTTTTTATGAATATATGATAAATGCTCCTATATAGGTACAAGAATTAGATGGTACTCCTAGAAATACTGATTATAGAACTTTAGCTACAGAATATTATAATTTAATAAAAGACTCTATAAATGTATTAGATGTAATAAATCATTCTGACTAGTATAGAGTTTATTTAGAGTTACAAAAAGCAGCTACTATAAATACTGATATAGTATCTACAAAAAGTTAGTTAGTTAGAAAGTTTTATGAAATATTACGTAAAGATAGAGGATATATTGATTCCAAGAAACTTAACTAGATTTAGAGTTATATTGATTAGGCTTATATTTAGTAGTATTTAACTAATATTTAGTTAGCTGTAAATAATAGTGAAACTTTACCATTTTCATTTCCATTACATTAGAGATAGGAATTATTAAAGGATTAGAATCCAATTGAAGTATAGTCTAATACTGAAATTATTATGAATAGTAGAGATAATATTGCTACTTTTAAATATTGGGTTCATAAATATTTAGTACCTTCTTTAAAAAATGGTTCTTATTGGGATGGTGAAAAAATGTAGAATTTTCCTGAAAATAGATTTATTAATGGATTACAATTAAAAAAAGAAGGAGATAGATACGCTCTATCTTTGGATATTGATATGCTTAATATCGATAAATCTAGAGAATCTACATTAAGATATGCATCTTATGAAGAAGATTTCAATAAACTTATAAATTATAAAGTAGGAAAGTTTAATTTATAGGATATATTTATGATTTATAATTTATTTGTAAATGGTAATAAATATGGCTATAATAGATTAACTACATTATTTTAGAGTAAGTTAATAGAGGATATAAATAATATCGGGAATCCTCAATATACTCCAAGTGCATTAATGCAATGGTATAAACACTTAGGATAGGCTGACAAAGCTAACATACAACAAACTATTGATAATAAAAATTTACCTATAGAGGAATCTATAAATGCTTTAGGAGTTACCCTTGAAGGATTTGATATTTATTCTGCTCCATATGTAGAATCTCTTTCTTAGGCTGGAGATAATAGAATAGTACGTATAAAAGATTATAGAAATACTCCTACTAATGGATTAGTTATGCTTTATAACACTAAAGACCATAAATTTATAAATCCTTTTACCTAGATATCTGAAGGATATGATAATTAGAGAGAACTTATTGAGAGATTAAAAATAAATAAAGAATATTATCCAATAAATATTAATTTACAAGAATAGATAAATAAATTAGAGTAGATGTTTAAAGATATTGTTTCTGGAGGTACTAGCCTATATAATATGACAATATCTGGTAAAGTTAAAATTAGAGTTAATTGTTAATGAGTTGTACTATCACATTAAATATTGGTAGTAATAAAATTACTTTGGATGGAATAGAAGAAGATTCCATCCAAAGTTTTTATAATTACTCCAACCTTATATAGAAAATAAATGAATAGGGTAAAACTGAAGAATTTATTAATGCTATACGTGCTCAGGGCATTAATAATACTTCAATATACGTAAATAAAGATATGGAAGGACTTACTGACAGTAAATAGTTTTTTCTTCCGAATATGACTTATAAAGAATTTCGTAATAAGTTTCCTACAGCTCCTGAATTAGAGAATATAAATGTATTATATGTAGATGAAATAAAAACTAATGGAACTGATACTCCTTTAGTATATTCTACTAAAGATGTTTATGGTAACGATTTATATATAGTACAAAGGGGAGGAGAAAAATAGTTTATAAATTATTTAAATAAATTTAAAACAATTTAGGATAACGATATTCCAAGTAATTTTATAAATTTTATATAGGAATTAGAGCAATCTGATGAAGCTTGGTTAAGAAAGTTTTCATCATATTCTTTTACACAATCTTCTAGTAAAAAAGCTAGAGGAGAATATGAAGGAAGTATTAAAACTGCCAGAGAAGTACTTGCTAAATATCTATAGAATCCTGAAAGTTTTTATGAATATTTATTATCAGGAAAAAATGCTAACTTTAAACAAAATGTAGAACGTATTAGAAAAATAAAAGAAGCATTAAATTCTTTAAATGATTATGATCCTCCTAGAGAATATGGAACTCCTTTTGCTAATGCTCTAATGATGCATACTTCTTATAAAAAATTTAATGAAATTACCTATAGAGCTGTCACTTTATAGCAATTAAAAACATTAACAAAATAGGCTTCTCCTGAATTATATGAAAAGTATTTTTCAAAAGATAATCCTGACCCAAGTGCTATATAGATTAAAGTAAATTCAGTATTACGATAGCTATTTTGGAACACTGATGGTTAGGAAAATTTAAGTACTAAAGGTATTTAGATAGAAGCTATTTATAATGGTAATATATATTTTAATATTTAGCCTTCTACATTTGAAACTAAATATGGATATACTATAGCATCTAAAGAGGCATATCCTCACCAAGAATAGGAATATAAAGGTTATAATATATATTCAGCAGTAATAAATGGCACTACTAAATTTATGGTAGCTAGAGGAGTTTTTACTGATTAGAATGTAGGAAAAACTTACGATAATTTATAGCAAGCTAGAGATTTTATTGACAAATCTTTTAAAGAAGATATTTTAAAAAAAGGGTTATTACTAGACTTATATATGCCTAATGAACATGGTGTATAGTTTAATTTATCTACTCATAACTCTACTATATTACCTGGTTAGGTTATTAGAGCTATAAATGTCTAGATAAATTCTAAAGCATTTACTAAAGAGATTTAGAATTATAATGCTGAATAGGGATTAAAGTTTATACAAAAACATAATGATACTGTAGATACTACTTAGTTAGATAACTTAGAGAAAATTTTATTAACAGCAGCTAAGGTACAAGAGGGTATAGATAAAGGTATATAGGAGGATTTAACAGAATTTGTTGATAATCTTAATAATTATAATTATTACTATGTTAATAACGTAGATTAGAGTTAGGGTTTATAGTATACTATATAGTTACAACAAATATTTAATGTAAGAAGTACTACTAGCAGTCCTATAGGATGGGTTTCTATGCCTTAGAGATTAACTTATTTTGCTAATAAGATTGAGTCTAGATTTGGAATACCAACTTAGGTATTAAATAAATAGGCTATATCTGAAAATTATGGTGAATAGTTTGCTGATAAAAAGGCTTTTATTAGTAATAATGAAATTGTAATTAATCTTGAATTAGCTACTAAACAAGATGTAGCACATGAATATATGCATGTATTTATGGGTATTGTAAAAAGCTAGCCAGATTTATAGGAAGATTATTTTGATTTATTACAAGAGTTAGTAGAGAATACTGAATAGGGGTAGTAGTAGCTATAGTAGTATCAAAATGTTTCTGAATATTCTGATTTAGCTAGAATTGATTTATATGAAGAAGTTGCTGCTAACATAATGGGAGAATATCTTACTTCATTAAACCCTAATACATATTCTAAAATATTTAGAGATTTTAGAAAATTTATTTAGAATAATACTTTTAATTAGGATTTAAAAGAGAATATTTTAGATTTTACAGATTTTGCTGTAAATAGTTCTTATAAAATAAGTACTAATAGTAAAGAGCGTTAGATTACTAACTTTTTAAAGACAGCATTACAAAATAATATTATTTAGGAGATTTGTTAATGAGTTGTAAATATTTTTTTAAAGGAGTATCTAAAAAATCTGATAAATTATATCAGATATTTAGTAAGTTAGCTGAGGATAAAGGATTATCTTACTTTGAATTACATAATTTAATATCTGATAATATAGATTTAACTAAATATAGTGATACTTTATTTTCAGCACAAACTGATGTATATAATAAATTAGTAAATTTAAAATCTAGTCCTCTTATTTTTGATAAATGGGGTAATGTAGTAGCTGATGATCCAGAATCAGGAGTATATAATATTTAGCATTTCTTAGATAGTTAGTACTTTGATCCAAATTAGAAGTATTATACTAAAATGAATGATGAAAATTATAAAGATGCTTTAAGAAAAAGAGGTTATACTGAAGATTAGATAGCTCAAGAATTTGAAAGATTTAAATTAGTTGGAGCTGATGCTTATGTAATACACTATTTAGTTAATAATTTAGAGATTTCAAATGTAAATGACCCATATACTTGGAATGTGCAAGTATCTTTACTTATAGGTAAATAGATAACAAAATTAACTGAAGATATTACTAAACGTAAGTTGAGTAATTTAAGTACTGATTTTTAGGAATCTTTATTAAATAGCTTTAATAGAGTTTTACAAAGTGTTGGTAATAATAATAATTTAGGTTCCCAAATTTTATAGTCCAGAATAATAACTGCTAGAGAAAATAAAATGGGAACTAGTACTAGTCGAGTGCGTAATATTGCAGTTACTCACGCATTAACAAAAGATGGAATAAAATTACGTGGACATATAGACTAGGTAATTGTAGATAAATATGGAAATATTGCTATATATTAGAATATAGTATCTAGCTAGCCTTATGAATCTTGGATAAAAATAAAGAAGTAGAAATTTGAATTAGAACTAGCTTTTTTAAAGAAAATATTATAGGCTAAAGGATTTAATGCCAATAAAATTAGTTTACATTTAATTCCTACATAGATAGTGTATAATGATGATGGTTCTATAAAAGATATTCGTATGGATTATCCAAAAAATATCTAGGTCCAAGGAGAATATTAGTTAGGAGATATAGATGAAGCAGTTGAAGCCTATATAGATACTCCTGATTTAAGTTTTGGTAATATTGATGATAAAGTATAGACAGCATTAGATAAAACTAATTTAATGTTTTTAAATGCTAACATTACTTAGAATAGAATTACTAAAACTATTGATAGTTATATTGCTCAACAATATAATCCTAGAACTGGTACTGGTGATATAGTAAAATTAGAAGATGATCCATAGGGATATAATTATGCTGTAACTATTGATGGAGAAATTCATAAAATAAAAGAAGATTCTTTACCTAAAAATAATATTGAATTAAAAGAATTATTATAGAAAGAATTTGATAAAAAGGAAAAATAGATAAGTACAGTACTTGATACTTTAGTAAAATAGATTTAGGTAGCAAGGCATAATCCTTAGAATACTACATTTGAAGCTTTCAAAAGAAGTAATTATAGATTAGTTTCTCTACTTGGTAAATATATTGAACCTACTTATATAGGAGGAGATCCAGTATATGAATGGAATATTATTGATAATGAAGCTTTAAGAAATGCTCACATTTTATTGTTCCAAAATAGTAAAGGATAGATAGATGTAATATCACTAGCTAATTATAATCTATATGAGGTAAATAAACATAGAAGTAATGGTTCAAATATTATGAATAGTTATATTATGGATAATCAATCTGGTAATCTATATAATTATGACTGTTCTTTTGGACATATGGAATAGATTCGTACATTAAATATATTAAATGAGATATTGCCACAATTAGATGGTAATTTTAAATTAGGTAATATTTAGGTAATATCTACTTATGGTAGAGGTTAGGGAATGTATAGTACTGCTTCAGATTTAATTACTAAATATTATTCACCTATATTAGAAGTAGTAAATAAATATAATAGTGGAGTAAAGTTAAATAATAATTTTGGTAATATCAACTTTGTAGATTAGTATGAATTAATTACTGATTATATAAGTAATTTCTTAACTACTTCTTCTTATTTAGAAACTAATCCTATACGTTATAAATTGAAAGATGCTAAGGAATAGTTAGAAAATGCTAACTCCGAATCAGCTAGAAGAGCGGCTTTACAATCTTTTCTTGAATATTTATAGAATAATCCAGTAATAAAAAATCTACAGAACGGAACCTCTGATTTAACTTATGCTAATGATAATACTAAGATGTTAGCTAATATTTATAATTAGGCATGTTATGAATATAATAAGTTAATGGGAGTCTATGTAGAAACTAAATATAAACCCCTAAGTTGGCTAGAAAGTAATATAATAAAACCTGATGCCAATTCAGATAATAATTATAGAACTATTAAACAAATTGTTACTTAGACAACTTTTAGAGCTAACGAAAGAGTGATGGATGCTGCAAATCCTATTCAAAATTTTACTAGAGATTATTTTAAATAGGCAGGATATTCTACAGTAGAAGGGTCTTTAATAGGAGATGAAAACAAATATTTCGATAATATGTTTATGCATAATGATAGAGGAGAAAAAATAATGATGTTTAAAAATCCTTATAAGAATGATGCTGCTAATTACATGAATTCTCATGAAAAACTTTTTCTTAAAAAAGCTTTATTCGAGCTTGCTAAAGTAACATACTCTATGCATAATAAAAAATTTGATTTTACAAGCTATGAAGATCCAGAATTTGCTAAAGCTGTAGAAGAATAGGAAGTATTACGTTATGTGCCTTTAAAAAGAGCTTCTCCTACTTTATCAGTAAAATCATTAAAGAATGGTGTAAATCAATTTTTTGATACTATTAAAGGACTTACTTCTAAAGAAGATAATGTATTTGCCAAATGGCAACAAACTTTAGATAAAGAAGGAGCTAATGTATCTATGAGAGATAGGTTTGAAAATGGAGTAACTAATCCTTTTGCTTCTAGCATGTCTTCCGATAAAAATGTTAGATAGGAAATATTAAATCAACATACTAATGATTATTGGGAAACTAATATTCCAGCATTGTTATATAGTTATATTAATGCTAATATATTAACCCAAGAATTTAATAAATCATTAATATTAATTAAGTCAGTAATGTTCTAGGCTAAAATGTTGGCTTTAAATTCTGGAAATTTTAAATATCTTGAATGGTTTTAGAAAGAGGCTGATAAATATTTAACTGTAAATGTATTTAATGATACTATATTAGAGGAAACTTCTAAAAAATTCTTCACAGTAATTAACCCTATTAAACATTTTGTATCTAAGATGTTCTTAAGTTTTAATATTAAATCTATGTTTAGAGATACCTTAGAAGGATTTCAATAGAACTATATTAAATCTGCTACTAAATATGGCACAGATATTTCTACAGCTAATTTAACAGCTGCATATTATATAGTAATGAAAGGTAGTTGTACTAATGTGAGAACTATCTCTTTATTAAATCAATTATGTATTAAATATGGTTTATCTAACTTAGACTTTGCCAATATTGCTAATGGATTAAGAACTGATAGAAGTGGTATTAACCATTGGGATGATATAGCTTATAATACTATGAAACGTCCCGACTTTTTAAATAGAATGACTTTATTTGTAGCAAGAGCTTTATAGGATGGTGTTTGGGATGCTTTATCTTTAGATGAAGATGGTAGAATTAAATATGAATGGAAAAAAGATAAAAGATTCCAAGATATATTAAAAGCTCCTAAAGGAAGTGAAAAATATAATAAAGCTAAGTCATTATATTTATCAGCTATACGAGCCTATAATAAAGAACATATTGATTCACCTATTGGATATAATGAAGACCTTCCATCACCTTACTCATTAGAAACTATTGATAAAATTAAACAAGTTGCTGATAGTATTTATGGTAATTATGACAGAGGTGGTAGAATGATGGCAGAAAACATGGCTATAGGTATGTCTTTTGCTTAGTTTACTACATATTCTAATGGTATTATTGCTAATTGGTTTGGTAAAAAGAGAGTTATAAAAGGAGATAAATTAGAGTAGTAGAAAAACGAAGCAGGACAATTATTATATTTTACTGAAGATGGAACTATTACTACAGAAAATACAGGAATTCCAGTAATGGATAATATACCTATAGTAGTTTAGGGAATATTTCATACTTTTGGTGATATATTAGGAATATTATCTGATACTAACTAGGATGATAAAATTAAGAAAATAATAGCAATGTATAAGGCTAATCCTAATGATGCTGCTAATCTTAGAAAAGCTTTTGCTAGTTTATTATGGGCTGCTTTTATGAGTATTTTATTTAAAGAAATATTTGATCCTGGATATAAAGAAGTAATGAAATCTTATAGTAGTGATGATGTATTAGCAAGTGCTATGACTTATGTAGTATATAATGGAGGTAAATAGTCTACTTAGAACTTTCACGAGTTTTTTGTTATTCCAGAGTATTTTGCTGGTAGTGGTGCAAGTAATGGTATGACTATACCATACCAAAGTTATCCAACATAGTTAGTTAAGAATATGTTCAATACTGCTACAGATCCTAATAAACATTGGGGTGAATATATTGTAAATAATATTCCATCATTAGCTATGTATAAATAGGCTACTAAAGCTTATTATGAAGAAAATTAAAAAAAATAAGGGGCGTAACCCAGGATTTCTCCTGAGCTACGCCCCTTTAAATGTTTAATACCAATATAGAGTATTAATTAAATTATTTTCTTCTACTAAATCTTGTAATATACTGATGTCTATTTTTCCCACCATAGTAATTTTAGCATGTGGATTATTAAACAACTCTGGATATATTTCTTCTGTATAAACATATCCTTGATCGAAATAATCACAGCACTTTTGTGCTTCTACTACATTTATGTCCAATAAATTTATTTTAAACATTAGTCTGTTATTTCTTCGGATTCTTCAACATTAGTATCTCCTGATGATTCATACCATTCATCTGCCATTTCTCCTTCCCACCAATTTTCTTCAGCTTCTTCTTGTGAATCAGCTTCTACAACATAAGATATATATCTAATTACATCTTTACTAGTAGTTACTAAATACTTAGGCATTTAATTTTATTTTGTAAATCAGTTATTGTTCCATTATTTTGAATAATCTTATCAAAAGTATAATCATCTAATGCTGTTTCACTAATATGATCCATTAATGTAATATTAGGTCTCTCTACTCTCCATACTTCTCCTCCTAAATCTTTTATCATTTTAAATTCATTAGGATAGCGAACATCTGGAATTAAGATAGTATCTATAGAACCATTCTTTTTAATAGCTGCAATCTTACCAATCATAATATTTACCCAAAAATCTTCAGTAATACTTTGTCTAAAAGCATTACCAACATCTTGAAGTAAATTTCTGACAGTATAATTCTTACCCATCCAAGGAATAGTTAACTTTTTAGTCTCTTGTAAAGACATATCATAAGTTCCAAATGGTATAAGTAATCCTTGACAGCAATCCTTTAAAGAATCTGCAAAATGTAAAGTAGTACAATGTGCTTTACTAAATCTACTATAATAATTAGCTACAGTGTCTTTACCTGAAGTAGCTTTTCCAGAAATTCCTATTATTACCATGTATCAATATCAGTTATATCCTTTTTATTTTTACAAATATTACATCTTATTTCTACAAAAGTACCTAGTCCAAAAGGTGAGAATATATAACTAAATTTTGGACAACCATTAGCTCCTGAATAAGGAGTGTCACACTGCTTATTATGTTCTTTTATAAACTCTTCAGCTGCTTGACACTCCTTATCTGATAATTTAAAAACCAATCTTTCTTTGTTCTTTTTTATTGAAATCTATTTTATCTCTATTATAAATTTCTGCTAAAGTTTCAGCTTTATCATCTCCACATATAGCTTTAGTTTTATCTTTATTTAGAGCTTTAAACTCATATTTTACTTTGAGTCTTCCAGGTCTTAATAAAGCTTCATCTATATCTGTTAATGCTGCGTTAAAAGTGCATAAAAATCGTATGTTTAAAGCATCGCCAACTAATCCGTCTGTAATATTTAGAAGAGAATTAATCAGCGGATTCTCATGAGTATCTCTACGTTTTAATATATACTCACAATCTTCCATTATAATTACAGCATTCTTTAATCCTAAGAGAAAGGATAAAAATTGTCCTGAGACTATATTCTGTAACATAGAAAAATCCATTATATAAAAATTAGTATCAGAACAATCATAGATAAGCTTTTTTATGAGGCTCGTCTTTCCACTTCCAGCAATTCCGTACATCAATGCTAAGCCAGAACCGTCTTTTTCACAAAATTCCTTATATTTATCATAAGGTAAGTCATCATTGTAGTTCTTTTTTACATCAATATCAATATTTCTAGAACTTGTACATTCTGTAGTACTAAATCCTGTATTAGTAGATACTACTAAATCGTAAGTTACAATCTTATCAGTATCCTCAGGTAATGGTTTTACAAATTTTAAAAGTTTTTCAGCTTGCTTATAATCGTTATAATTTACTTGGATATAAGTACTGAATATTTGAACTTCTCCATATGCTGTAAAATAATGACCTATTTCATCTTCATCAATATAAATTCCATAATCTACATTATCAGAAAATTCCTTTATAAAGTACTCTTGATAAATACGAGGACTATCATTTACACTATCTAATTCTAATTTATCTTTATGTTCTACTACTCTAGGATTAAAAGCATTTAAAAGTTGTGCTTTATTATTCTTATCTAATATTATAAAATAAGCACGAATATTACTATACATAGCGTACATCACTGCTGGTTTAAATACAGTATCATGTACTTTATATAATTCTTTTAATGTTGCCTCTATTCTAGTTTGTATTGTATTACTGTACATTAATATAAAATATTGTTAAAGATTTATCGAAACTATTTTTATTAGCTCCTAAAATATCTATATTAGTTTTTCTATTAGAGTATACCGCAGTAACTCCATTAAATTCTGGTAGAATATTATAAGATGCATCTGAAGACAATCCATCCATAGCATCAAAAGGTTTTCTTTTATATGATAAACTAATAGGAATTGATTGATTCATTATTTTCGTCCTAACCTAATTAATTTATAAAATTTCTCATCTAAATTTTGTGAAATTATATCAAATAATAATGATAACCTAAAAAATAATTCTAATATAGATAATAATGTATTAATTCCTGGACAAAATACTAAAAATAATGTCCCAGATCCTTTATCAGATATGGTATCGTCATATCTAATACTTATTATGGCTCCTATAATAGATACTATATATATTATAATTAAGATAATCATTCTATTTTAGTTAATTCAATAAATTTTTGGTGCATTGGTTTAGCTATTTCTTGAGCCATTGGATGAGCATCAGGAGCATCTCTTCTCTTAAAGAAGTTTTCCCAGGAATCTTCAAATCCGCAAGAGATAAGCTCAGACTTAATACCTAAAGGAAGTACAGAACGAGCCTGCTGAGGTGTCCACTTTCTATTGTTAATTAAATGTAAATAAGTTAATTCTGATTGAACTAGACTATTTAGAAATAAACCTTCATCTTCCCCTATATTATAGTATTTACCTATTTCATCACTTCCTACACATTCCACTCTAATATCTGGAGAATTTTTGCTAACCATAATACAATGGTTATATTTTCCTTCTGGTACATCTAACCAGCATGGCTTAATAAAAGTAACCTCACTACCAAATTTTTCCTTAGAATAATTCACATATCGTGTACTTTCAGCCAAATGGGACAATCCTACATGAGTTCTGAACTCGTCCATAACTCCGCGATCGAGAATCATGTGAATTGTGTATCTTTTTGGATAATATTCATTATCTTCCTCAGTAAAATACTCTTTTACATTAGGAAAGTACTTAATAATATCTAAATAGTATCTATAATTAGTAGTTATATATATGACATCTTCCTTATAAGCATGTTTAATCCAAATATTATTAAACATACCGATTGTAAGTACACTATGTATAAATGTTTGAAAATCCGGAAGCATCATTTTAAGATGTACAGTACCAAACTCAAGAGGTCTATCATGTCCTCTAGATTCTAGCATATTTACAAACTTCTCATAAGAGGTGTCTGTAATCTTATCTTGACTCTTGTAACTAATACGAGCACAATACTCAATATGTTTATAAATATCTTTTAAAGTGAACCCTTCCTGGTTTACAAATTGAAAACTTTGTTTAATTAACTTCATATTACTTAACTATTTTTACATATAATGTGTCATGAGGAGCTGTTTTATTAGTTCCCTTTACAATATCTCCAATTTTTGAGAAGTTCTTATCAAGAATAATTACATCATCCACAAAATAATCACTTTCTCCTCTATTTTTAAACACATTTTTACATCCCCAAACTTGGTGATATTTAATCTTAACTTTCCAACCTTCTACCTGAGCTTTAGTTAGAATGCTAATAAGTTTTTGTTGATCGTTACGATCATTATCCATTGAAAAAGCAAATGGTTCTCCACTAGAATTCATACCAGTCTGGGTAACATTAAGTAATCCATCCCATGAATCCCAGAAAACTCCTGCTTTACTAAACTTAGTTACAGTACCAACACGTTCTCCATTAGAAAACTGTTCTTTACAAGACGTTAAGCACGCCATAGCTACTAGAAAAATAAAAATTTTCTTCATTCTCTGTCGTTTTAAAAAATTGTCTAGCATTTTTTATATATCTTTGTAATTCTTCTTCACATAATGCCTTGTAATAAGGGCATTGGGAAGAGGTTACATATTTGCTATACCAAGGATTATTTTTATCTCTTATAATTATATGAACATTAGATCTATTATATAGTGGATGGCCGTCAATTTCTATAGTAATATCAGGATATTTACAATCTTTTATTTGTTTAAATATATTAGAATATTTTTTTAAAGATTCACTCATATTAATATAGTTATTAGTTAATTATACATATATAACTGTAGTTACTTCCTTTGGAATTACTTCTGTTAAATCTATATCTTCATATACTGTGTCTTTAAAACTCCAATATGGACTTTGATAATAATCAAAAGAATAATACTTATTATTAACTTTTATAATTGCTTTGTATTTAGCATAACCTTTTTCTGAATCAACATCAATAATAGTATATTCAAGATTTATTACCTGTATATACGAATATAATTTTTTTAAATAATCATCTACTTCATCTGAGTTATGGGATTCACAAAATTCTAAATATTTGTCTGCAATATCATCAGGCATATATTCTTCTATTTCTTCCAATCCATAATCTCTATTAAGTATATAGTAATATTCGTCTAGTCTTAATTTCATAATTCTAAAAAGTCTCTAACGTCAATATAATCTATACCAAAATTCTCAGCACACTTTTTATCTGAATCTGAAAAATCTCCAGGTTTACCAGAAGCATCCCCTATCATTATCATAGAATCCTTAGAACATTCTTTGCAATCTTCTTTTAGAATTTCCAGCATTCCTACATTTGGTTTTCTGTAGAAGTCAATTTTGTTTTCAAATGGACAATATTCATAAGAATCAAAAATATCTGCTCTATCTAACTTATTACTTAAATATCCCCCACAAAATGTAAGAATAGCATCTATCTTATTGATAAATTCGTCTTCATCGACATACTTTTTTTCTATTCCACCTTGATTAGTTACAATGAAAAAATAGGCTAAATTAGGTATTTTCTCAATAATCTTGTCCAATACAGGAAGCTGTATTCTAAAATCGGTAATATCTTCAGGGAATGTTTTACCTGAAATAGTCTTAATTAAAGTGCCGTCCAAATCAATGAACAGCACTTTTTTAGTTTCAAAATCAATCATTCACAATATTGCTTAATTAATACTTCATCAGTTATAGCATCCTTTTGATAACCAGTATTAAGTTCTTTCATAGCTAAGCTATAACCTTCCCAATTATCAACTCCTTCAGCTTCTAAAGCCGCTAATTTTTCGGAATCTTTTATTAATTGTAAAAGAGTATCTACATCTATAGATATAGTATTATTTATAACTTCAATAACACTGTCACCCCAAGGAATAGACCTTTCTTCACCACCTACAGGAATTTTACTTCCATCCCAACAAGGACAAGGCATATCGGTATCCATTTCTAAGGCATCATGTACTGAGCAAAAGTTATTTGGATCGTTTACAAGATACTCGAAAGTTTCTTTTACTTTATACATTAAGCAAGAATGTTTTTAAGATTAGCTACAAAATTATCTGCCTGAGCCTTAATATTCTCAATGTCCTTAATTTCATTCTGTAACTCTTTAATAGAACTTTCTTTAGATGCGATTTCAGTATTCATTCGCTCTATAAGGGAAGCAGTTTTATCGTGAGTAGACTGAAAAGCAGCTTTAATACTAGAAAGTTCGTCAGTAAAAGTTTTATTAAAAAACATAATAAATATTATTAAAATTATAAAAACAATTTATCTAAGGATATAGATATATTATCCCATTTACTATAACAGCTGCTGTATAATATATTGCAGTAGCTGCTATAATTTCATCTGAAGGAGCTTTTGTAATTAGCATAATTAATAAAACTATACCATAAATAATTACAATAATTATATCAATTATTAGAAGCTCTTGTAATATCATCATAGTAAAGTACTGATGGATTATCTTTATGTATATCTATATTATCTAATTTAGCTATAGCTACTTTCTGCTTAAATTGCCCTAAGTCAAATCCCAGAGTAATTACATGGATGCCATTTACTGTAGGAACATAGTATAATATTACATTTGTATAAGGTCTACATTCTCTAACTAAATCTAAATATTTATTTATAAGACTCCAATCTTTAGTATCAAAATCTAATATCCATTTAGATTTATAATTAGAATTTCTTCTTTGACCTATTGCTTTAGAGACACATTTAAATAACTTCTTAGAATTACATTCTATAGCTTCTAGAGCTTCTCTAATTATCTCGTATTGTACTTGTTTACAATTTCTAGGATTTATCCAAAAATAGGCACGAGCATTAAAAGTTTTACATAATGTAACTATTTCTTCTTTTTTATTTAAAAAAGATTTTTTATCAAAGAAATGATAATCTTTAATTACATTATTATTATTACCTATATTACATTCTTTTTTCCTTTGTATTACTTGTACAAAGTAAAAATCTCCTTGGTCTGAGAGATTATCAAACCAAGGAGCAAATATATTAAAATTATCTACCATATAAAGGATATATCTTTATAATTATTATAAAATTATTGGATACCTAATGTAGGTATATCTCTACATATAATTAATTTATTCATTCTTTTTCTAAATCAAAATCATCAATGCTCCATCCTTCACTTAAAAAGCGATCTTGCAAAGATTTACAAATATCTTCAATATTAGTTGTAGAAATTTGTTTACTTATACAAAAACATATTGTATAATCTTCTTCTTCCAAAGGAATATCTGTGTTAAGATTATCTAAAAATCTCTCTTCAGATTGCATCAACGTTGGTGAATTACTAGCCATAATTAAAATCGTTCAATATAATCAGCTTCGGGAAATTTTGCATATACATCATCCCATGCTGCATCTACTTCCATTTCATCATCTTCGTCATAATAATTAGAATACTGAGTTCTAGAACCATCTTTATTAGTTATAATAAATGTCATATATTTATTACGTATTTATCAACAAATTCTCCATGAGTTTCACAATAATCTACTTGTTCATACTCGCCCATTCCAATACAAGCAACTTCTACAAATCTTTGTAAAACTCCTTCAGAAACTTTATCTACTAATTTATGACAAATTTCTCTTTGTTTGTCGTAATCTATATCATCGAATTCTTTTCCGTCGATATATAGTGTATAATCGTTACAAATGTAAGTTATTTCCATTTTAATGAATCCAGTAATTAGGTAATGTTCCATCTTTACATCTAGAAATATCTGCATCTAACTTACATCTAGTACAAAATATTTCTCCCGCTCTAACCATAATAGCATGAAGTCTGGTAGCTACTTTTTCAGCTATTTCTATAGGCGCTTCACAATTAATCTCCATATATTGTTACGAATATATCGATTCCATATATTCTCCTATACTTTCATATAGGTTCGGACTATATCTTATAAAAATCTCCACTTATAAGCTAACTGCCTATTAGTAAGATTTTCATCGATGCTTTTCACCTGCTCTTGCAGCTTACTCCATTTCAGGATAGTCTCTGAACTCCATAATTTATAAGAGTAACAATTTAATGGATAACGTGATAATATTTCACTAATAATATTAGCTCCTTCATATTTATTAATTCCTAAATAATACAATTCTTTTCCTCTTTTTATATCGTGCCTTAAATTAGCTTTAATGCCTAAGGAATCAAACCATGGAATAAAAATTCCTTCTTGTATATACTTTGGGAACTTTTGAGTATTTAAATTATAATATAAATCTCTTTTATGAAGGCTGCCATCATCATAAAACCATAATGCTAACCCAAGTAAATCTAAGTTTTCAATAACATCTTGAATAGTAAATTCTTTAAACTCAAATAATTCTGGGTAAGCTCCCCCATACATAGTATATATAGGAGTTTGACTATAACCATTTCTTTCTTGGAGTTTAATATTTCCTTTACCTAATAATTTCTTTTTAAATTCTAAATATTCAAGATGTTTACAATTTGTGGTATAAATATAACTACCACTATTTGTAGTAGATATACATCCATCACCTAACAGTCCTGTTAAAAATACTTGAGTTTGTTCTCTTGTAAAATTATAAAGCTGCTTATTGTCCATTTCTTTTAACTGAGGTAAAATCATATTTAATATTTTTACTGGCTTATTATTTCAATAATTTAGTAATTAAATCTTTAGGAGTTCCAAGCAATTAACATCGTTTTACTACGACAAGATTATTTATCGTAGGGGGTAATAGTAATTAAAACCTTATTAAAAAGATTATTTTCTACTATCCATTTAAAGAAATAAATCATACTTACTTTATAACATAAAGCTCCAGTATGTTGTATTCTATAATTTATACTATTCCTTTCACACTCACCTTTTTTCTTAAAGAAGTCTCGTACTTCTTGCACTGTATCACAGTTAGGAGATTCTCGTTTCATTTCTCTATAATACTTCCAAAATTCCCTATCTTGCATTTTTTCTTGCATCGAACGTAGAGATTCAAAATCATATATATGTGCTCTATATTTACTTATAGGATTTAAAAGTATATAGCCTTTTTCCATTACTATTTTTCTACAATATTCTTGATACTTAGCTAATCCTGAGAAACCCGACATATAATTTTCATATATTTTTTTAGCTTCTTCTATAGAGATACCTAAATTTCTATGTATAGTATTAAAGTCCCCACCATAATTGAATCCAAACTCAATTTTCTTAGCTAGCTGTCTAAGATGGTGATACTTTTCTTTAATTTCTGTTACTTTTGTATCTCTTGGTATTTGATCAGGATAACTCATATAGGCAGTTAGAGCATGTAAATCTCCACTTCCTTCCATTAATTCATGTATTAAAGCTTTATCATTAGAAATAGAAGCCATAATAAAGCTTTCCTGACTAGAGTAGTCTATTGAAATCCAAGAGTTATCTTTTTCTGCAATAAAACAACTTCTAGTTTCTGGATCTGCTGGAAGATTAAGAAAATTCACATATTCTATTCCAGCATTCTTATCTTTTCCACCACTAGATATTCTAGCAGTATTAGTACCTAACTGATTAAACTTAGTATATACTCTACCAGTTTCAGGATTTATTTGGTCTAACCAGTTTTGTCCATAAGTAGAACATACTTTTTGAGCTTCCTTATAATCTAGATAAATAGGAAGAATTTCGAAATCCTTAGCTTGAGGCTCTAATAATTTAGCATCTACAGAATCTTTTAATTTCTTTGTTTTACTATCTACAGTAGAAGTATTTATTCCAATAGCTTTAAATAATGGAATTACTTGAGCTGCACTATTCCAATTTATAGCACACTGTGGGTCAGTATTAAATCCTGAAAATAAATCTCCTTGTAAATCTACCTTAGTAAATCTAGAGTCCTTTCCATAATGTTTTACTACCCAATCATTTAATTTGGTTAGAGCAATCTTTAAACGTTTAGCATCTTTTACCATTTTAGCTTTCCATTTTTCTACGTCTAATTTTACTCCACACCATTCCATATAAGCCAATGGAACAACAAATCTATTCTCTAATTGTACTGCCTTTACCAAATCTTCTTTTTCTAGTGCTTTTATTTGGGCATTCATTAAATCTTCCAAATCTACTACATCATTAGCTGCATAAACTATTACTTCTTCAGTTAGACCAACTTTAGTAATTTTACCTCGAACAGTTTTATCCATATATTTATTAAGATACTTATATTCAAGAGTTTTTAAGTCAGCATGGAAACTACCTTTAGGATATCCTAAATATCTAATCTGTTCAGCTAACATTACATCCCATACTTTAGATAATATAATGCTATGTTTAAAGAAGAATTGGATATCAAATTTAGCATTAGCTAAGATATATAAAATGTTGGAATCTTCTAATATATTTTTATATTCCCAAATATTTATAGTAGTACAATCAATTACTACTTGATTTTCTTTAGTACCTATCTGAACTGTTAATAATGCTTTAGTATGGGGATTTAGTCCCATAGTTTCAGTATCTAATCCTCTAATTTTTTTCATAGAATTAATAATTTC
>NFZC01011148.1_pt1 | contig 34895 bp, 45 predicted proteins | sample 1095391 | NCBI WGS metagenome assembly NFZC01 (sample SAMN03609890, study PRJNA323583) | gut metagenome | isolation source: feces | host: Rattus norvegicus | place: Denmark: Riget | collected 2013
ATATATTTTTCATTTGAACAATAAAAATAGTCTGAATATTATGAAAAAAGACGAAAAAAATCAAAAACACACTAATACCCAATTTTTATCATTTTCTATCGAGAATGTAGAAATTCCAAAACTTACAGAGAGACAAATGTCTGGTAAAGAATGGTTTAACTGGGGAAATGATAACAAACTTCCATATTATCTTTATGGCTTATATGAAAAATCATCTTTGATGCAGTCTATTATAAATACAACACTAAACTTTGTTGTTGGTAATAGTATTGAATCTAATTATAAACCTAATGAAGATGAAACTTGGGAAGATTTAATCAAAAATCTTGGTTTGGATTATATGCTTTATGGTGGATTTGCAATTCAAGTAATGTACAATAAAATTGGTCAAATCCACTCATTAAATTGGCTTGATATGAGAAAATGCAGGACAAACGAAGAACATACTACAGTTTATTATTCTAAAGAGTTCGCAACCAAATCAAATCCAACCTTTATTCCATTTAAAGTCTGGAAATGTGGACAAGAATATAGAAATGAATCAGCAGTTTTCTTCTATACAGGAAGCAAAAGAACAGTTTATCCATTACCTCGCTATTCTGGTTCTATTGCAGCAATTGAAACTTCAATTAGAATAGACAACTTCCATTTGAATGCAATTAGAAATAACTTTAGTAATAATACTATTGTTTCTTGGCATCAAGGAGTGCCTGATGAAGATACTAAGAAACGCTTAGAAAAACAATTTACTGATAAATTTTCTGGAGATGATAATGCAGGTAAAGTAATATTTACATTTGATGATGGAAAAGAAAATGGAGTTGAAATTACTAATCTATCTGATGATAACTTTGACAAGAAATATGAAGCATTAAAAGCACAAACTATTACTTCTATTTTCACAGGTTTTTCTGCACCATCACAATTATTTGGTTATGCAATCACTGGAAATGCATTTAGCAAACAAGAGTACCAAGAGGCATTTGACCTTTATTCAAGACTTCAAATTACTCCGATATAGAATTTATTTACCAGAGTATTTGAGCTCATCTATGGTCACGAAAATGTACTTAGATTCATTCCTTTTGAGTTAACTACAGAAGATAATGATGATAATATTAATGAAGCTAAAAAAATTAATCCTAATGACAACAATGAATAATATACTTTTAATCTCAGAAAAGACGATAAAAGAGAACAGTTTAGTTAGTAATAATGTTGATGGTAAATATATTCAAAATGCTATTCGTTCTGCTTAGGATTTATCTTTGCTACCTATAATAGGACAAAAATTATTTGAGAGACTTTGTGATGGAGTTGCTAATGACAATTTAACTGAATTAGAAACTGAACTTATTTCCACATATATACAACCAGTTTTGTTAAATGCTGTTATGTCTGATTTAGTTTTACAGTTGTCGTTTAAATTTAGAAATCTTGGTACAGTACAAACAGTTGATACTAATGTAATAATTCCTAGTTTAACTGATTTGGAATATATTAGAAATGACTATAGTATGAAATGCACTTTTTACCAAAACAGATTGAGTGATTTTCTTGAAGATAATTGTACTAAGTTTTCTCAATATCCAGGATGCGATTGCCACACACTTAAAGCAAACAGAAATGCATTTAAAAACCCATTTGTTTTAGACTAAAAATAAATATCTAAAGATTTATGAATTTACAACAATTATTACATAAGATAAAGAGTTTTGCTAAGCAACAAAAGTTTGTTAATTCAGTTACTATTGGTGATGTGTATGAAAATTGGAATGGTGAACCAAATAAGAAATATGGTGCATTAAACATAGATGTACCACAGCTAATAGTTAATTCTAATATGCAACAAATGTAGGTGTTCTTATATTACGCAGATAGATTAACACACGACCATTCTAATGAATATGAAATTAAAACTACAGCAGAATTAGTTTTGAATAATATTGTTAATTATTGTGCTGAGATAGGTGATGTGAATGAAGGTTGGACTATTACCTTTTTTACACAACAATTTGCCGATGAGCTAGCAGGTGGTTATGTTTCTTTTTATGTAGAAATAGAAAAACCTATTGGTGATTGTTTAATTGATGAATATGAAGATGAAGATGAAGAACTAATTGAACGTTTAAAAGAAGCTATTCGTCAATATGAAGAAGAAAATAATGAATTAGCTTTATTATTAAAAGAAATATTATATAAATTAACAGCAGAAATAGTATGACCAATCGAGAAATTGCAACAATAATAAGTGAAAGAATAGGCGATAGACCTATTCCTTTTGAGAGTGTAAGAACTATAGCATTAGACATCTATAAATAGCTTGGTGGAACTGAAGACGATGAGCATTTTGATGATATATACCAAATTTTATTAGAAACTTTACCTTTAGCTCATCCTGGAGCTATTATTGATGATAATAATGTTTCAACAGGTACTACGTGGAGCTCAAATAAAATAGTTTCTAAACTTGATAACTATGCAACTATTGAAAATGTTAATGCTAGTTTAGCAACTAAAGCTAATACTTCAGACTTAGATAGGTATGCTACAATAGCTAATGTAGATAGTAGCCTTACAAATTATTATACAAAAACACAAAGTAATGAATTATTACAGCCAAAAGTTAATAGAACAGAATTAGATACATATATTAAATTCGCTTCATTATCACAAACAGACTATAATTTATTGCCGGTAAAAGACATAAGCACATTATATTTAACTAGTTATAGGAAGGTAAATTATGTTTATATAGGCAATATATTAATTGGCGGAACATATGCTATAGAATTCTCTCCTAATAATTTACAATATATGACAACAGATAGTTAGATTTTATGGCCAACAACTTTTTCGGCATTACCAGCAATTATAAGAAATACATATGGTTCTATATTTGAATATGGTGGAATGGAATTCTCAAGTTATATACCACATATTAGTAGTATTGGTAATAATGCATTTTATGGTAATCAAACACTATCTAGATTTTTAATTCCAAATACTGTTAACAATATTGGTAATAATGCATTTTGTGATTGTTCTTAGTTAGTTTATATAGATTTAGGTTCTGGTATAAAAACAATAGGATCATAGGCATTTAGTAATACAGCACTAACAGAAATTACATTTCCGTCTTCATTAACAACTATAGGTCAACAAGCATTTGCTAACTGTTCAAGTTTAAGTAACATCACATATACAGGAACTATTGCTCAATATAATTCTATATCTAAAGGATTGGGTTGGAACCGTGGTGTCCCAGCAACAGTAGTTCACTGTACAGATGGTGATGCACCAATATAATATACTAAAAATTATATTTTTCATTTGAACAAAGATAAAAATTTAAACGATATACAAAATGGCTAAAAATTTTGATAGTGAATATGAAATCCAACAAAATATTTTGACTAAACTTGGTGGAGATGGAACAAAATGTTTTGATTCACAATATTCTATATTGTTAGAAATATTAGATAAAATAAAAAGAGGTGGCGGAACAGGAGGTGCTCAGATAGACGATAATAATGTTTCTACTGGAACTGTTTTCTCTTCAGCTAAGTGTGATGGAGAATATTATTATGATATTTCTACATATATAAGTCAAAAAATTAATTTATATGAATTACATAATATTGCGGCAAATTTAACAGACTCTTCTACTTTCAGAGTTAACTTTAGAGATGATAATTTATATATGGATGTAGAATTATATCCACTTTCTGCCGCCAAAACTGAAACATTTAATCAAATTACTGCAGAAAATATTTCTGTTATACTCCACTACTATAATACGACCAATGAATACACTGTTAATGGTGAGTGGTTTAGATTTTATATCACATATAATACAAATGATCCAAGATCGTCAGGATATATGTATCCATATTTTGTTTATAGTGATGATGTGCCATCTACAATAGGAGAAGGAATCAACATATATAGTGGTTATGATACACCTCAATTATTGATACGCTTTAACATATATGGTTGGGATAGTGGTAATAACCCTAGAACTGGTAGCCCTGATTGGGGATGGTTTAAATTAGATAGTGATTTTTATGATAACTATAGAACGGATCAGTGGGCTAAAGTAAATACTTACGGAAGTCATATATACCCAGTTTTTAATAATGAAAACTATATAAAGTATTTCTCATTTATAGGTACACCATATATTCAAAACGGAGGATATATTAGATGGGATAATTAGATAATAGAAGCTGAAAATGATACATATTATGTAAGAAGTTATGATGTTGATGCTAATGGTTTGGTAAAAGGTACGACAATAATTGGAGAACCGTTGAACTATAATATAAATGGAGAAAAAGTTACTTTCTTCAAACCAACCCAATCTGACGGTTTAGATGCTGGTGCGTTATATATACCTACTACAGCTGGTACTGCTGGACAATATTTAACTTCAAATGGAAGAGGTACCCCAGTATGGAAAGATTTGGAATTGCCTAGTGATTATGTTATTTCAGATGCAGATGCAATTGCAGGAACTTACTCTGCAAATATTGCTAATTTTTATACTAAAACTATTGAAGAAAATGTTGTCCAAGGTGTACAAATTAAGATGACAAAGGCAAATAATGTTTCAGTATATAATGTTTCAGATGGAATAGGAATTTTAAATGACGGTGATTTATTTGTAGTTGCTAGTGATGAAACTGCTAATATAGTGGTAAATGATGGAACAAATTCACATAATATTATTATTGATGCAAGTGGAAACATAACTGACGCAGATTCTACAGGAGCAGTAGTGGCAAGTAATGTTGTTAAAGTTGTTGATGGTCATTTATATGAATTTAATGGAAATTCAACATATACTTGGACAAGTATAACACCTAATATTGCGTTCGAAGTTATCGTTGATTCTAGTGTAGTAAATTCATATAGTTATTATTTACCAAGCTCTTCAAGAATTTATGATGGCAATGTAGAACTTTGGTTGATGAGTACTGAAGATGGTGTAACTTGGGAAAATATTCATTATTTGATTACCATTGATTCTATTACAAGAGATGTGACAACTGGAAGATTTGGACAATAATATAAAATATTGATAACGAATAACTTATGAGATTAATAAATATGTGGAGTGGAACTACCTTGTTCCAGCAACAGCAGTTCATTGTTCAGACGGTGATGAATAGTTATAATAAAAATTTAATTAGTAATTATTTATGGCAAATACTTATATACATATGAATGCCTAGGATTATCAACAAGGTAAAAGGTTATATTTTGATTTAAATTATATTCCAACAATAACTACTAATGTTGAAATAACAATGCGCATAAATGGCAACGATTTTAATTATGGTGATACATATTTATTCGGTATGAATAGATATGCTGAACTTTGGTCACCAGATGGTGGATATGGTGCAAGAATTAGAACCGATACTACACCAGATTATTATTTTGAACCTACATATGGAGATACCTTTATGGATCAGACTTGGCAAATAACACCAGATACAGATTTTATTATTAGATTCGATCAGACGTCTGTTGCAGATACATTTATTATGTATGCTAATGGACAACCTGTACAAGAATTGGGTTTAGTAGATTCATTACAAAATTTATCATTATTTTTATTTGCTGCTAATAACACCGATTCATACTTGAATTATGCGTGTCCTGAAGAATGGATTAAAGAAATAAAAATTTATGAAGGTAATACTTTAAAAAGGGATTATGTTCCTAAAAAACAAAATGGTATTGTAGGTTTAAAAGATAAAGTTGTGGGAAGATTTTATGCACCTATTGGGTCAGGTGGAATGGTTTTAGAAGGAATTTATAAACCAGATATTGTTATACCACCACTTCCAGCACAACCTCATAAACAACTTATTACATTTAATAATACAAATTACAGATTTGAACAAGATCCTATTATTTGTCCTGAGCCAATACCAACTGACAACAGATTAAGATTTGAAGCATTAGAGAATTCAACATTTGGATTGGGAAGAAAAGCATCTGTTTCTTCAGTATAGTATAGTCTAGATAATGGAAACATTTGGACTGAATTAACAACAAATGATAATGTTTCATTAAATGCTGGACAAGTTGCACTTATAAGAGGTAAAATTACAGGAAATTTATCTACTTCAGATTATACAAAGTTTTCAATGACAGGTAATATTGCCTGCAAAGGAAACATTATGTATTTATATGACTATGAAAATTTAACAGACATTATAACTTATGTAGATGCATTTATACATTTGTTTGAAAGCTGTAGCAGTTTAACCAGTGCACCTGCATTACCAGCAATCAGTTTGGCCAATTATTGTTACTATAATATGTTCTATGGTTGCACTTCATTAACTGAAGCACCTGCATTACCAGCAACTAGATTGGCTGGTAGTTGTTATGATAGTATGTTCTAGGGTTGCACTGCATTATCTGAAGCACCTGCATTACCAGCAACCAGTTTGGCCAATTATTGTTACAATTATATGTTCGGTGGTTGCACTTCATTGACTGATGCTCCTGCATTACCAGCAACCAGTTTGGCCGATTATTGTTACATTGGTATGTTCTAGGATTGCACTGCATTATCTGAAGCTCCTGCATTACCTGCAACTAGTTTAGCTGATAGTTGTTATTAGAGTATGTTCAATGGTTGTACTTCATTAACTGAAGCACCTGCATTACCAGCAACCAGTTTGGCTACTTATTGTTATGATAGTATGTTCTATGGTTGTTCTAGTTTAACTAATGTTACACATCATATAACAAATTGGAACACTGATTATACATTTAATTGGCTTTATAATGTAGCTGCGTCAGGTATTGTAAGATGTCCAGCAAATTCATCTATACCATCTGATGATCCTTCAGGTATTCCATCAGGTTGGACAAGAGAAAATTTATGATTTTAATTAACTTATGAAAATAGGAAATTTAACAATATCAAAAATATATCAAGGTGCTGCTGAGATAGAAAAAATCTATCTTGGTAGTACTGTGGTATATGAAATGAAAACACCAAGTCCAGTTCCTAATGATGAAATTTGGTACACAAGTTCAGATGGAAACAAAAATGACTAATTGAAAATACCACTAAAACTAATATTATTTGATAAAAAATGAAAATGAATCAAGATACCAAAGACTGGATTAAATTTATATCATCGATAGTGTTACTTGTTGCTGGAGTTGTCCTAATTTTTATTTCTATTTATCTTCAAAGGCTGTCCTTCAGACTGGACAATAAAAACATCTAAACCATAAAAATTAACATAATGCTACAATGACAAAGGAAACACGACAAGAGATACGTTTTTACGTGTTGATTTTTATGAGCTTCAGCTTGCTGGTGATGGGGTTTTGGGTATATCCTCCAGGTTCTATTACTTCCTCTGTTCTTGTAGCAGCTGGTTTATTAATGAGTTTGGGAGGTTTATCAGTAGGACTAGACTTAAAGGAAATCATAAGAGAACTCCGTCTTCTTAAAAGAGATGTAGAAGAAGGAACAAAACCAACAGAAAATACAGAAAATTAATATGTAAATACATAAAAAGTTACTTAATTTTTGAAACTACATAAATACTATGTAATATAATTCAAAAATTAAGTCACTTTATATGATAACAAAAAAAATTAAAGAAAAATGTGTTGATTATTGGAATATTGAAAATTATGATAAAGCATTAAACGATCAAACACAAATGTGGGAGCTGCATCATCGTTTAGAAATCAATGAAGAAGGTCATACTATTTATTCAAAAAATCAATTAATTGAAATGAATATGTATATGAAAAGACCATCTGAAGAATTAATTTTTTTAACTAGAAAAGAACACCGTAAATTACACCATTCTACATCAGAATTCAAAGAAAGCATATCTGGAGAAAATAATGGTTTTTATGGAAGAAAACATATAGATGAGACGTTGGATAAAATTAGTAATGCTCATAAAGGAATAAAACTCTCTGATGAGACAAAAAAGAAAATGTCAAAAATACGAAAAGGAAGACATTGGTTCAATAATAGAATAGAACAAAAATGGTGTTATGAATGCCCTGAAGGATGGCAGCCAGGACGAATGAAATGGAAATAAAAACATTAACATTATGAAATTAACATAACATTTTAATTTATAGGAATTTATAAAATCACCAACAGCAAAACGACTTAGAATTGACAATATTAAATATTTGAATCCTGGGAAGCTTTTTTAGGCTAATATAATAAATTATATTAGAAAGTTATTTAACATTGCCAGGATTTAAATAAACAATATTAGAATTGATTTCTGTTGAGTTTTGTCTATATAATATACAATAAATAATTTTGTGAAACACTTAAGTAATATAAATTATTATCTGAAAGTGTTTCACAAAAATTTTTCTTTATTTTAAAGAACTTTTCTTTTTTCTCATTTCTTCAAGTTGTTTTAGTCGTTCTTCACTCATAACACGAGGCGTTCTAAATGGATTTTTACCTAGCCTAAATGGATATAGAAAGCAGTGAGTGCAAGTACAGTTTTTTACTTCATCAGTACTACCTACACAGCAGTCATAAAGACATTTTGCTCTAATAGCCTTAAGAGGTGATTTTACATAATTAAAATCTCCGGTTTCATTGACGAAATTAGCCGAATAATAAGTTTTTTGTTTCATAATTAAACTATTTAAAAGTTATACAAAATTGTTAATTGTTTAATTATTATATATAGTTATTTTGAATAGTTTCAATTCTAGCGAATTTTATTATTGTTATATAAAGAAAAAATCAAAGTAAAAGTATTTGCTAATATAAATTATTATCTGAAAATTTTTATCTTGATTTTTCTTTAAATTACTATACTATTTCCAAAATATATTATTCATATAGAAAATGTTTCAAAAAATTATGCGTTTTTTTAAATTTATAGAAATGGTCAGATCTTCAAAAGCCGACGAATTAAATATAGATAATTGGCCAAAAGATGCTGATATAATGGACAATATAATTTTCACTATGGAATGTTTAGACAAAATACGTGAAGATTATGGTTTGCTATTATATATTACTTCAGGTTACAGATGTGAGGAATTAAATGATAGACTTAAAGGATCTAAAACTTCACAACATATGAAAGGACAAGCTGCTGATATTAATCTAGGTAGCACTGATAAAAATTTTGCATTCTTTAATTGGTGCCAGGATAATATAAATGATTTACCTATAGATTAGTTAATAGATGAAAGTAAATATTCTTGGGTACATATTTCATTTAAGAAAGAAGGTGGTAGAAAATAGGTATTGCATTTATGAATTGGAAAAAAGCACTAAATATTGTCTTTGGAATTTTGCTCCTGGTGAGTTTAATTTTTAATGGATATAGTTTCTATTAGCTTAGACATTTAGATGCGCCAGGGACAATCTATTTGCACGATACGGTCACTATTCATACAGATTCCATACACGAGAAAATAGTGTATAATACGAAGTTTGATACTATAGTAGAAATTCAGTATAAAGATACATTAATTTATGATACTATTGAAATTCCTGTAGAACACAAAGTTTCTGAATTTAAGATAGAAAAAGATAGTTTAAAAATCACTGAGAAAATATATCATTCTGGCTTCCATTCTACTATTGATAGTATTAAACTTGATTATAATTGGAATTATGAAATTCCAAAGCCAAAACCTAAAAAGTTTGGTTGGAGCATAACATTTGGGCCAAGCATAAATTATGGAATAACTTTAGATACGCAAAATAAAACTTGGTCATATGGACCTTCTGCTGGCTTTTCTATTGTGATAGGTCCAAGTTACATAATTAAATGAAACAAACTAAATAAACCAATATATAATAAATAATTACTAAATGAAAGCACATTAAAAGCAATTTGATTAATAGTGTCTGAATTAAATTGATTTTTAATTACCTTTGTTTAGTAGTAATCTTCTAATAATTTTTGCTATAATTGATGTTGGGACTTGGTAATACGGCCAAGTCCTTTTTATGTAATAAATAAAGAAAAACACATCGTTATGGGAACCAAACTTTATTATACTAAAGATGAACTAGTAGCAAAACCTCATTTCAATTTTGTAGATAATGGGACAGCTTTATATTTGCATCAGGTTGACGGAAATTTTGAAATATATAAGAAACTATATATTCTGAAAAAAGATTCGTCAGATGTCACAGAAATATACGTAGAATTGAAAACTTATCTTTATATTAAAGATTACTTAGAACATAGTTATTCTAGATGGATAAAAGAATTTAGTGGTTATGTATTCTATAGCATTAAAGATTATATTGAATGTTTAGATGAAGCAAACAAAAACAGATTATTTTGATATATGAAAAAGAAACTAACTAAAGAAGATATATTGAATGATGAAACACTAAGTCCTCAAGACAAATATAAAAAGTATTTAAAAACAGATTATTGGAAACAAATTCATAATGAAGTACTAATACGAGACAATTATACTTGTCAATGTTGTAACAGAACTTAGCAAGAAATTGATGAGTATAATACTAAAAAAGGTAAGAAATTACTTAGCTTAGTAGTTCACCATAAAACATATAAGAATTTATTTAATGAAGTAGAAACTAACTATAAAGATTTAATTACTTTATGTAGCCCTTGTCATAAGTAGATACATTTAGCACCTAATAACAGAAACAGGTTTAAGTTTAATGATTTAGAATAGCTCAGTTGAATTTAACTGAGTTTTCTTTTTTAATATAATTATGTTTGGTTTTCCTTGTTCAGGTTCTGTAGGTAAAGTTAAAGTTAAAGTAGGTAAAGTATCAAGGCTTAAGTAAGTAGTGTTTAAGTTAACAGGTAGCATAAAGAATTAGTTTGTTTAAGTATTTATTGAAGAATAAAGATTGGTAAAGTAGGATGGTTAACTAAGTAGGATAGTTAACTAAGTAGGCTAGTTTAAGAGAACAGGGTGAACGTGCACTAAAAGCACGTGAAACCCGTGTTCTCTTTTATTGTTTTTATTGTATTTATTAACACGTGTTTTTTTTATGTTTTTTTTATGTTTTTTTTATGTTTTTTTATGTTTTTTAGTTTCAAAATTTTCTAAATAAATATTAAAAGAACAAAGTGATTTTTTAAAAAATTAATTTGAATAAATATTAAAAGCTTATATTTTTCATATGAACAAAAAACACGAAAAAAACTTTTTAAACTTAAATAAATAAGATATAGAAAGTAGAAATTATAGATTTTTAAATATTCAATTCGCCTTTAGAGTACTTAAAAATCGAAATAAATATAAAAAGAAGCATAGATGTCTTCTATAACTGAAATCTTAGGCGAATTGGAGAGTAGGTTATAGAAGACATTTTTTATAAAACTAAATTCGCCAAACCAATGAAAAAAGAACTATTTAAAAAAGAAATCGAGAAATTCCTTGATGAAATTGAAACACGAAAACAAGAAGTTGAAAATGGTGTGTTAGAAAGCACTACACAAGTAGGTAAAAGCCTATTAGATTTCGCTCGTATAAATTTTAAGTCATCATATCCTTTAGTGTACTCAGTTAAAGGTGTTAGATTAGATGCCATCTTCCATTTAGGCTCTAAGAAACAAGGATCCAAGAAACAATTACACAATGGTTCTAATATTGAAGATATTTCACATTTATGGAATGCACTTAAATATGAGATAATAGCAAATAAAGAAGAGTATAAAGGTATTACAGTAGATGAATTTTATTATGTTTATTGGGGTTATCTTACTCGTTTAATGAAGAACGTTAACTGGTCAACAACATATAATCATTCAGATAAAAATGAATTTGGACTAACATTAGCCGAAAAAAAAGAATATCTTCCTTGGATGTTTAATCATAACATCTTTTCTAACGAACTCATTAAAATACTTTATACTATGATTTTTATAAACAATGATAACACTGTCACTGATATTAATGGAGATATAAAAGAGATAAATATAAAAAATTCAAATTACAACACTATGAAAAAACTAACAAAAGACTAGATTATTGATATTATTAATTTATTTGAACAAAAGCCTACAGTAAATGAAATCACTGATAAGTATCTTAAAACACTTGATGAAGAAGCTGATGATTATAATGATAAGTATGTATCTAAAGAATTAATGCGACATTATATTAAAGATTATGAACTTGAAGATATGATAAAAATTAACAAATATAAGAAATGATTAGCGAAGCAAATGCAAAAAAATATTGTGCTGATGATATTAGTTTAATTGAAAACTATAAGGAAGCAGTATCATCTAAAGAATTATATCATTGTCATCACAGATTAGAAATACAAGATGATAAATGTTATTTTGCTAAAGAATTAAAACAAATGAATTTATACTATGGACGACCTGCTAGTGAATTGATTTTTTAAAAGCTAGAGAACATAAAGATCTTCATTTTGATTATTCAGAAAAATGTTATAAAGCAGTTCTTAATAAGTATAAGGAGAATGGAGAGATTTTGATTTTTATAAACATAGCCCATATAGTAGGATTCCAAAAAAGATACAAGAAGATTTGAAGAACAAAATAAAATTGGTTATAGATGATAATTTAATGGAACTAATAGAAGAAAAAGAACAGATAATAAAAGAGTTAGAAACAAGTAAATGAGCAAATTGAATTTTTATCAAAATTTTCCTAAATAAATAAAGTATACAAATAAAAATTAACACACAATAATTATGTATAAGTATATTATAGCAGAACAATTTAACCAAGCCAATTGGCAAAACTTACAAGATAAACCATTTGAGGATAGTTGGTCCCGTTACATTATGAAAGAACTATTTAAGAAATACAGTCCTAAAGTTAAATCAGTATTTGAATATCAAGGAAACAGTTGCTTAGATCTCAAACTCACAATGGAAAATAAAACACACACTGGAATTGAAATCAAATTCCGTAAAGACCCTGCAAATACCTACCAAACACATCTTATAAATGATGAAAAGTTCTTTGCTATTTGCAGACGTGCAGACAAGAAATGGATTCAAGCTGCATATTTATCATCTATCTGGTATAATGGTGTTATATGGGTTAGCAATATATTCGGATAGTATGAAGTTGAATAGCATTTATAGAATAAAACTACTAATGTATCTGCAACTACCGATTATAAAAAGGAATGGAAAACTTGTTATTGCTATAAACCAGAAAAAGTATTCTATTTCTGTTATGAATATGATGATGAGCTTAATAAATATGTTCCTTATTTCTCTACAGAACCTATTGATGTAGCTCAATTAAATAGAGAGGCTGAAGGTTTAACAAGTTGCCAATTATTCTAAAAATTAACAGATAAATATTATGAAAACAGAATAGCCATTTGAAGATAAAACAGCGTTAAAACATAAACCTGAAAATAAAGAACAAAGTGCTGAAGAACTTATATATAAACAGGATATAAAGTTATAGGAATTAGAAACACGTCTCAATTCACTGGAGAACCTTGTGAATGATATACACCAAGCAGTGCCAGTATACTGGGAAGTTATTGAAGATGAAGATAAATAATTTGATTGATTACCATACTTTATTAGTTATTTTTTATTTGTTTTGTCCATCATTTGTTGTGATAACAAGTGATGGTTTTTATTATTTCTGAGACACTATATTTGACACCAGGCACACTTAAATAACTAAGTAATATAAATTATTAAGTCAACAGAAAATAAGTGTATAGAATCAAATTATAATCTATGAATAATAAAAATCAATCCAGGACACATTAAATTAGGTAATATATATAATCTATAGTACAACTAATTTAACGTCGCCAGGATTAAAATATGTGCGTTTAGGATTATTTTTAATTAGAATATATACACCCAGAAATAGTGAAGCTAAGTAATAAAAAGATTTTGGAATAATCAGGAATAATCAGAAGAATAATGATAATTAGAAGAATCAGATTAATCGGGGTTTCCGGGATCTCTGGGCCTCAGAGACCTTATTTTTTTTTTTACACATAATTTTGATTTGGAAAAAACTGAAATAAATATTAAGAACCATTTAATTTAGTTCATAATATAAACTTTTAATTTTTATGGAGCCAAATCTATGACAGACTAAGCTCCTATTTTTATTGGTCATCTAATATTTAATAAAAACAAATTATAGCGCATCCAATTCAATTTTAGGCTAAAATGTCAATATGACACAAAATCATTCAATTTTATAACACACTTTTGAAAATCTGCTAGCAACTTTTTGAATGGCAAGTTACACTTTGTAATATTTTCAATTAAAATTGTATCATAATAATACAGTAAGGCTTTATATCCTCCAAATATAAAATTTTAAAAATTAAATAATTAAAAGATTTATATATTTGGATTCTAGAAAATCTCTATATGGACTGATCCTCTTCTGCATTTCCATCAGCATCTAAACTCATAGTTAATAAAACTATTTATTATTCTTTGCAGTCATCTTCGAGTGATTATTGACTTTCACCGCCTGAATATCAGTTTGGAGTCGGGAGTCAAGAGCCTTATTCTTGTTGCTCCCATTAAGCTATTATCAATAATTTGTAGTTTAATTTTCGTTTCTAATCGGTTGCTAGTGATTAAATCTATAAGAACACTATTGCCTTTTGCAACTCTTTTTCGGCTATGTCATATATTATAATATATATATTTATCTTTGTTTTTTTTTAACTTTTTCTAAAAACAGAAATAAATAAATATATAGAAGAAATAAAAATTAACATTTATATATTATGGTAACAACATTATAGATACTATCTGGTTTAGCAGTATTAGCTACCACATTAGTTACATTCGGTGCAGGATATTTAACTGCTTATTATATGCAATATAAAAAAGAACATAATAAAAATGAAAAATCCAAAGAAACTAGAGCTTAATACTGAACCACATTTCAGTTCCAGAGTTCCTAAAAGATAGAGAGAATATTTGAAAAAGCTCTGGACACCACCAGAGAATAACGATGCAGATACTATATTAAACTGGTTATACAATCGTGGTTTAGTATAGAACTATATTAAGAAACTTGAATATGAATCTATAGATGAAGAAACTATATAGGATGAGATTCAAGAGATTTGGCTTTACTTAATAGAAAAGAAAGATAAGCTTAAAGAATTATATGATACTTAGGGAGTCACCGGTCTAACGGCCTATGTGTCTGGTGTAATAGCAAGGTAGGTTCATTCTAATAGTTCTCAAATTTATAACAAATATAAAAAAAGATTTAAGATCTTTAAACGTATTTCAGATAAAACTTGGGAAGTCTTTGATATTACTGGTGAAATGATTACAACTAATTATGATTATTTGACTGAAGAAACTGAGGATGATATTATAATAAAAAATTTATATACAGATAAAGATGAGTAAAAAAGGAAGACCTAAGAAAGACAGACCTATTGAAGAACTTAATTATACTACTTTTTAGCAAGATATAACAATGTTTAGAAATTATTTGATTGATGTAGTAAATGATGAAGAAACTGAAGATTTAAATATTCCAATTATCAGGAAATTCCTATCAATAGAGATCTGGAAGCAAAACCTGTTTATAATATATATGTTAAACAAAGAAAAACATAATACTACTAACAAATTTACTTTCAGAGGTCTTGCAGATTTATTATAGGTGAACAGATCTTAGTTAATGAAAACAATTAGAGAAATAAAAAAAGAACTGATGATATGATAATAGATTTAATTTGTATATGGTTTATTTGCGTCCTAGTGATAGATATTTCTGGTTTTATAGATTCTATCAAATATGGATTATCCTATCTCCTGACAAAAGGGAAAATCCCAACGACAGATTATAGGTTGAAACCTCTGGATTGCTCATTTTGCTGTAATTTTTGGATTAGTTTAATTTATATTATTTGTATTGGGTAGTTCTCATTACCAGCAGTTGCATTTATTTTGATGCTCTCTGTCTTTACTCCTATTTTGAAAGATATTATTATTCTTTTGAAAGACATTTGTATAAAAATTATTGAAAAATTCTATGAATAAAGAACAACACAATAAACTTATTAAATACGAAAGTATATTTAAGACTGCTATTGAATCTAATTACTATCGTTCTATGGATAGTAGATTTGCAGCAGATTTTATTGATATGTGTCACGAATTACACGTATATGTTAAACCAAGCTGTCCAGCCTGTGTATTAAATGCCTTAAAAACAATAGGCAAACTTTATTTTGACTATAAAGAACCAGTTGGAGAAAACCCAATTTAGGACGTTAAAAAACCTGAATATACAGAAACTATTACCAAGCTAGTTAAAGTGTCCCAGAAGTCACAGAAACAATCAAAGAAAAAGAAATAATTATTAGTTATGTCTAGTAAAAAAGATAATTATATAAATAGAGACTTTTCTCACGACAGAGACAAGTTTGAGTCTAATATATCATTATAGGCAAGAGCTTACATTATTGCAGAGGAGATTGCTAAAGGAACATTATATCGTCAAATCGTGAAGAAATATATGGATGAATGGGGTGTTTCATATAATTATATGCACTCTATTATTACTGAATCTATCAATATGTTCAATAATGAAGAAGTTTATAAAAAACTTAAAGATATAAATGTGGACAGATTGACCAATATATATGCAGAGGCACGTTAGCAAGGTGACTTAGATGTGGCTATAAAAGCAGTAGATAAACTGAATAAAACTGCTGGCATATATGATACAGAGAAAACACAGGTTCAGGTTCAGACAGATGACAGTAATATAGTCATTACCTTTGGTGGTGAATCTATAGAATCGGTAGAAGCTAAGTTTAATTAGAAACCTGTTGAAGAACTATTTAATGAAGATTAAAGTTTAACAAATGTTAATTTATATAAAAATTAAAAAAACTGAATAATGACAACAATTACATTACCTAAAATGTTTAGTTGGCAAAAGAAGGTTTTCTTAGGGCTGAAGAACAATTGGAAAGATTCTATTCACGTAGTAAAATCAAGACGTCAGTGTGGCAAGTCAATTTTAGCAGAATTGATTGGTATGTATTATTGTATATAGAACAAAAACTTTAGGTGTTACATTACAGAGCCAACATTTAATCAAGCAGATAAAGTTTTGGTTGAAATATGGAAGATGTGTAAAGGACAACCTTTCTATTATAAAAAGAATGATGTTAAAAGATAGATAATATTTAAAAATGGTGCAGAAATAAGGTTATTTTCAGCTGAACAAGGTGTAGATGCATTACAAGGTTATACTTGTGAGCTTTTAATAATAGATGAAGCTGCATATTTAAGCGAAGATATTATAGATGCAATATTTCCATATGTGAATACTACTAAAGGTCCTATTGTTATGTTTTCCACACCAAGAACAAAGTCTGGTCAGTTTTATAATTATTATTAGATGGGATTATGCGGTGATGAAAATATTTATAGTTACGACTGGGCACTTGAAGATGTTTCTGAATTGCTTAGTCCTGCTAAACTTGAATTATACAGAAAAACAGTTGATAGATTAAAGTTTAAAACCTATTATTTAGGACAGTTCCTTGATAATGAATCAGACTTCTTTGGTGATTTCTCACAATGTGTTAAAGACAAACCAAGTATTTGCAATGAACCGGTAGTATTTGGTATTGACTGGGCTGGTGCAACTGGTGGTGACTATACTGCCATTTCTATTATTGGAATGAGTGGACAACTTTATGATATTAAATACTTCAATGACAAAGACCCTAAACAAACTATTGCTGAAATAATGAAGTTGGTGATTAAATATAAACCTAAGAAAGTGACAGTTGAAACAAACTCAATTGGTAATATTTACTTTGGTTTGCTTAGAGACGAATTGAAAATGAGAAATGTTCAGTTAATTGGGTTTTACACAGATAATAATAGTAAAGATAAAATCATTTCTAAGTTGCAGATTGCATTTCAAAATAATAAAATTACTATTTATAGTGATTATGAACTAATGGATGAATTACAATATTATGAATTGACTTATAGCAAAACCGGGAAACGCGTATTTAATGCTAAAAATGGACACCACGATGACCTGCTAATGAGTTTGGCTATTGGTTTTAATTCATTAACTTCTGGAAACTATGATGTTTATTAAACGATAAATATAAAAATTTATTTTTCTTTTGAACTAATATGAATACAAAACATATGATGACGTGGAACGATATCAAATATAGAACTTTGCTTGATATTAGAGAAGCTGCTAATATTGAAGATGAAAATGAACGTGTGTATGCAATTATGGAAGCTGTTTTTGGTGAAGATGTTTTAAATTTGCCATTAAAAGACTTCAATGAAAAATGCAAAGAATTATAGTTTTTGCAAAAAGAAATTCCAAATGATTTGCACGTTAAAGATATTAAAGTAAACGGAAGAGAATATTATTTTGATGGCTTGCTTGGAAAAATCACCACGGCACAATATATTGACTTCCAAAACTATCAAAAGAATAATGATGAACAAAAAGTATTTTCAGTTTTCATTATACCTAAAGGCCATAAATATAATGATGGGTATGATATGGAACAAGTGTTTAATGATATATTAGATATACCAGTACCTGTGTTATTTAGTGCAAGTTTTTTTTTCATTCGGTAGTTCGAACTATTCATTAGAATTTTCCGACGTTATTCAATCAAATAGATGAAGAAGCTTGGACTACCGAAGGAAGCAATAGAGAATATGAAGAAAGTGGTGAATCTATCAACAGAGATGATGCTAACCCCTTTGGAATCTTTCCATTCGTAATGACTTTTATAGAAGTGACAAACCACACTTTAGAAGAAGCAATGAACTATGAAGTAGCCACTCTATTTTACGTGGTGAGTTATCAAGTAATGGTGAACAAAAAGAAAGAAGAAATGATAAAGAAAATGTAGAAAAGACGATAATGGAAAACCCGATAAAGATAATAGGAGTAACAGAAGTTTGCAATTATATAGCAGACATTTATAGAAAAAAGATGGATGCTGCTGATTATAATAAGCAAGGCGAACTTTATAATTTTAAATGGACCACTGAATGGAATGGGAATTTGTTTGAATTAGCTTTTCTGCTTCCAGACTATTGGCAGTATGCTGAATACGGTAGAAGACCTGGAAAAATGCCACCAGTAAATAAAATTTTAAAGTGGATAGAATTTAAGCATTTAGTTCCTCGTTCAAATAATGGCAGAATTCCAACAACCAAATAGTTAGCATTTGCTATTTCAAAACATATAGCATTACACGGAACTGAAGGTAAACATTTGCTTGAAAAAACATTAGATGACCCAAATCTTGACAAGCTTGTAGATAATTTAGTTGAACTTATAACAGCAGAATTAGAAAAAGAAATAGAAAAATATATAGAAACAATATGAAGTATTTGAATGACAGAATAACATAGCGAATTGATTTAGGATCTGCACCAGCCAAAGGTATGTATAAATATGAGATACAAGTTTATAATTTGTTTTCTAGCGCTTGGAACTCTATATTTGTTGGCAATTATTATAATAATGGTGTACGCTATTATACATTTGATATTACAGATATTTGTAGAAATAGAAAGTCAACTTTACATACAAGTGGGTCTTCTGATTATGATACAGATGTAAATATTGTATAGCAATACAGAATAACAGTAACGCTAGATAATGATGGAAACACTGTTTCAGGAACTCCTTTTTTTGTCGCACATATTTATACATATCCAAATTTACAATATGGATATGAGCCGGGTTTAAGTCCTGGTACTGTTTTCTTTGATATTAACACGAATACTGATTACATTGTTAGTGTGTTATTACAAGGTTCAAACAGGTATAGAACGCTAGAATCACCACTTCCAACACTGTATTTAATACCACAATATCCAAATGTTAATAATTCACAAGATTTAACATATTATGATACAATGACATTTGGTTTAACATTAGAATCTGGAAGTTCTATACAAAATGTTACAATATTTGGTGTTGAACGTGGAAAGGATTATTCAAATCAAAATAACTGGTTTGGTTAGTACGATATAGATATAAATGTGGATACCTATACTCATACATTTTTTGGTTCATTTGGAAAATTTATAGATGATTATGATCAGGATATTCCATATTATGATATTGATGTATATATTACTTGGAAAAATGGTTCAGACGTTAGTCAATATAGAAAAGTTGCAGAAATAAAATCCTGTAAAGAACGATATTATTTGTTATGGCAAGATAGATATGGAAGTTATCAATCATAGCCATTCAAAGGCAAAATGGAATATTCTGAAGCCATTACAAATGAAGAAATTTTAAGCTATACAGGAAGACGAAGAAAATCAAATGTTATTGTTCAACCAAAATGGAAACTAAATTCTGGTTGGTTAAAAGAACAATTATTTCCATTTTATGAAAGTATATTTATAAGTCCAATATTGAAATTATATGATACAAAAACAGGATATGAATATGATGTAATACTGAAAGATACACCATATGTTGAAAAGAAATATCATAATGATAAAAAATTATTAAGTATTGAATTAAATTTAGAAGCAACAGAAACACAAAATATCATTTATTAAATATGACAAGGTTATTCATAGAAAATAGAGAAATAGAATTAGATGAATCTGTACAGTTTGCAATAACAAAACAATTTGAAGATTTATCAAATCCAACTGATATTATAAATGACTGGAGTAAAACAGTTTCTATTCCGTTTACAGCAAACAATAATACAATATTCGGACATATTTACAATCCTGATAGATTGATAGTTGTAGGTTCTTCAGATACATTAACTGGGATTTATTTTGACCCATTGAAAAAACTTGATATGAGACTTCAAGATGGTGATAATGTTTTAATGACCGGTTATGCAAAAATGAATGAGATAAAACAATCTAAAGGGAAAGGAACTTATGAGTTAACGTTATTTGGTCAATTAGGCAAAGTATTGCAAGAAATGTCTAAGATTACGTTTGATACCACCACTGACGATACTAAATATTTAATAGATGGTTCTAAATATGTTGAAGAATATATAAACAAAGAATTAGTTTATAATTCTTGGAATAGTACTGGGCAAACACAATTAGGTCTTATAGAAAAATGGTATTACGTTATAAATTCTCAAACTGGTGTGGTTGACAAGAAGCCTAATATATCATACAAAGTAACAGACATTATTGGATTTGCACCAAATAATGCTTTTGACGATGGTTTTGACTATAAGACATTCTAGACTTCAACCTTAAAATTTGAAACCTTTGCGAGCGTTCTTGAAAAAACCAATTTTGAAGAAATGACTGGAGTCTCAGCAGATAATGCTATTCCAAATGGGATGTTGCCAAGAGAGATTGGAGAATATAGAAGTTACTTGCAAATACCGTTTATATATTGGAACAAGTTCTTCCAAATGTTCAATAAAAAAGTTACTGAACTAACAGGCTATACAATAGAACTAGATGATTCTTGGTTCAATGGTTCCAATCCATATTACGGTAATCTAGTAATGATGGCCGCTAGACCTTATGATAATCAAAGTAATGATGTCTATACAAATGGTTATTATTTCAGCATTTTAGGTGGCACGAGTTTACGTTGGGGTAGCACTTGGAATGTGAACCAAGATGGATATTTAGGCATATCAACTAATGTTTCTAATAAAAATGAGACATATCCTTTGCTGAGTGGAGACACCTTTACTGTAACCACAAATGAAAAGGTGTAGTTAAGTCCAATAACTCTCGTTATGCAAGTTCCAGCAAACTTTGTCGATGGTAGTCGAAAATCTATCACGTGGAAAACTGGTAAAACACTCCAAATAAGAAAAGATATAATCAATGCAGATACAAATGCAATTATAGATACTACGTATGCTTTTTATGGTCCAAGTGTAACACCAAACTACCGTACTTTTACTGTTCCTGAAGAATCATACGAAATCAATGCATCTTACAATGGTTGGAACATCATTCTACCAGCTCAAACCATAACAAAGAATATTGGTTCTGCCACTCATCTAAAAATCAAATACACAGCTCGATTTAATGTAGTCGATGGAGACACTCCTTGGGAATCAAATGGTAGTACATATAATCCAGGAAGCAGCAAAATTTCATCTTTATATCCAAAGAACTATCCAGATATGAATGCTGTTACTGTATCATTTCAAGTTGCAACTGGTACAAAGATAACATTTAATGATTTGTGGAATAATGAGTTCAATCCATTCTCTGAAATAATCAAGTATTGCAAAATATTCCGCATAGCAATTAGAGTTGATGATATTAATAAATCCATCAAATACACAAGACAGAATACGTACTTTAATAGTTACAGAATACTTGATTGGACAGACAAGATAGACTTTAGCAAAGATTACACTATCAAGCCTATTTCCTTTGAGAATAAATATGTACTATTTAATTATGAAAAGAGTGACTTGAAGGGATAGGAAGATTACCAGAAAAGGTTTGGATATAACTATGGTGAAAAGGTTTTGAATACAAACTATAATTTCAATAGTGAGACAAAAAACCTATTTGAGAAAGAGAAAGTCTATACATCCATCAACAATTCAGATAATGTATTATCGTGGTCTTCATTATATAATAATAAGCAAATCGTGTATACTAACAGTGGAGAGATATTTGTTCTATGTAAAGACAAGGATGATAAGTATAAAAAGCAGTTTGGTAATTATTTCTTCTTTTAGGGTCTAGCATCTTTTTCTACATAGTCACCGATGCGTGATGTTGTAATTACAGATGATTCCGACTTATAGATTGACAATAATATTAGATGTTATGGGCAAACTTGGAACTATACTGATGTGAGCACATATCCAAAACTTACTACCATTTGGGCTGATAATGGACAAAAGAAATTATGTGTCTTTAACAAGCCAAGTACGACCTATTCGACAACATAGGATTTTACTAATGCAAAAGGTATATACGACCTGTTCTGGAAAGATTATTTGGATGAACGATATAACATATAGAACAAGATAATGACCTGTTATTTGAGACTATCACAAACAGATTTTGTTAATTTTAAGTTTAGCAATTTTGTAAAAATTGGGAATATGTTATACTTTGTGAACAAGATTTATGACTTTAACGTTGAATCAAACGAACCTACTAAAGTTGACCTTATTTCTGTTCAAGATATCAATGGTTATATGAGTTAAAAATTTATTTTTCATTTGAACAAAAACTATAATACAAAATTATGGCAGTAAAGAAAAAAGTCGTTGAAATAGATACTAAGGAAGCACAACAATAGGTTGACCAACTTAAAGAAAGTATGGCGGGATTGAATAAAGAAAACAATGCTGCTACTACTTCTGTTAAAGAACTACGTCAAGAATTGAAAGCATAGAAAGATATAATGCTTTCTACCGAAGAAGGTACTAAAGAATATAATGATGCATTACAAAAAGCCGCTAATATTCAACACACATTAAAAGAACAAATGGAAGAGGTCAATGCTTCTGCTATGGACTTCGGACAAATTACAGGTAATGTAGTTAAAGCTACTGGTGGTCTAGTTGCAGGTTTTCAAGCGGCAAAGGCAACAATGAACTTATTTGGTGTGGAGAATGAAGCTGTGTTAGAATCATTAGAGAAAATGCAAAATTTAATGGCTATTACACAGGCAATTCCAGCACTTGATGATGGTGTTAAGGCATTTAAACGTCTTGGTCTGGCTATTAAATCTGCTACAGCTGGTATGTCAGGACTCAAGAAAACACTTATATCAACAGGTTTTGGTGCTCTTGTGGTTGCTTTAGGGTTAATTATTGCAAATTTTGATAAAATATCTGCTTGGTTAGATGAAATAACAGGACAAACTGATTTTTTAGGCAATTTGTCAGATAAAGTAATTGGTGGTTTAAATGCTGCTTGGGCTGGATTAGTTCAAACCTTAAAAGCTGTTGGAAATGCTATTATTACATATGTTACCTCTCCATTTAAATCTGTATGGGCTGCAATTCAATCATATATGTCAACTGAAGGTAGTTTTGTGGATAAATTAAAGGCTGCTGGTTCTGCAATGAAAAACGGATTTGTATCAGAATGGAAAGAGGTTGGTAATGATTTCAAAGAAATTGGTGTAGTTTCAGCTAATGCATATCAAGAAGGTTTTAATAAAAACCGTGCAAAACGTTTAGCTAAAAATGTAGATGAAGCTAAAGAAATAGGTGATGCAAGAGGTAAAGCAAAGGCAGAGGCAGAGGAAGCAGCATATAAGAAAAGACTATCACAAATAGATTCACAAGAACGTGCAGAAATGTTAGCATTACAAGCACTTGGTCTTGGATATGAAGAATATGTAAATCAAAAGCAAGCATTAGAAGATAAATTCACACAAAAACGTATTGAAGCATTAAAAGATATACTTGCTACAGAAAAAGATCTTACAGAGCAAGAAATTTCTGATTTACAATCTGAATTGATTTCTTTGCAAGATAGTTTGTATAAAAAACCAGAAAAAGCTTCTGGAACTACAACTACAACAACAAATGCATCAGAAGATGAAAACGTTTCTAATGCAAAACAAATAAGTGAAGCAATAAATGCATCTGCTTTAGCATTAAATGATTTCTCTGATAATCCTGCTTGGGGTAATATATTGAAAAATGTTGCCACTTTAACGGCTAATTGGGATGTATTGTCTGAGAATATGAAAAAAATAAATTCTGACATTCCTGGTGAAGCAAAAAAAGCATATTCAGCTTATGCACAAATTGCAGCTACTGCTTTAAGTGCTGTTGCACAAATGATGAATGGTCTTGCAGCTGAACAAGATGCTTCTAATAAGGAAGGATTTGAAAGTTCAAAGAAATTCCAAATTGCTGGTGCTACAATGTCGATGCTTGCAGGTATCGCTTCTGCTTGGGCTTCTTCAATGCAACTTATGTTCCCTGCTAACGTTATTATTGGTGCAGTTTTATCGGCAATGATGTTGGGCACTGGTATTGCTTAGATTGCTAAGATTAAAAATACACAATTTGGAGGTAGTGGCTCTACTTCTGGCTCTTCTGCTTCTCCAAATGCAGGTGCAGTTAATTCAGTTATAGCCCCTGTCCAATATACGAGTGACGTTCAAGGAGCTTCAATAGAAGGTGCAATCAAAGATACTAGAGTGTACGTGACAGAGCAAGACATTTCCAATACATAGAAAAAAGTGTCAGTTGCAGAATCTGAAGCCCGTTTTTAAATTAAATAAATATAAAAACAAATATTTTTCATTTGAACAATTATGCTATATTTAGACGAAAATATTTACATTCCTAATTTGCTAGGCATTGACTCTTCACTTTATTCAATAGAAATAGTGAATAATGTTACTAATGAGAAAATCACTATAGACGCATCAAATATTTCAAATAATGAATTATATTACTAGTTCAATTTAGATGTGTCAGGGATGCCAAAGAATGAATATACGATAGTTTTATATGATGATGCCTCTTAGTGTTTAGGTAAATACTTAGCACAAAAAGGAATTGCAAGCGAAGTAAAAAGAACTTCATTTGAAAACGATACAAAATATATTCAATTTGAAAATTAATGCATTTAGTTATGAATAAAGTTTATTATATAAATATTGATGAAAGCGAAGAACTTGGAATGTTTAGTGTTTCTCTAGTTGATTTTCCAGCAGTAGAAACTTCATTCTTATGTTTTAATGAAGAAAAACCTAAGCAATTATTTTTTGCTAAACCAGAAGAACATATTATAACTGGTGTTGCATTACGTGCAGACTTGCCTATTTATCGAGTTAATCCAAAAACCGGAGAAGAATATTATGTCATCTTCGATAAAGAAACTATTAAGAAAATGATTGCACGATATTCTAAACAAGGAATGATGAACAATGTTGATTTGCAACACTCTGGAGAATTAGTTTCTGGTGTTTATATGGTAGAAAGTTTTATTATAAATGATGAAAGAGGAATCAGACCTAAAGAATTTTCAGACATTGAAGATGGTAGTTGGATTGTTAGTTATTATGTTGAAGATGATGCTTTATGGAATAAGATTAAAAATGGTAACGATTTAAATGGTTTTTCTATTTCTTGTATTGCTAATTTAATAGAAAAATTTGAAAAACAAGAACCAGATATACCAGAAGATGAAATAAATAAATTGATAGACGAATTATTAAACTAAATATTTTTCATTTGAAATAAAAATTAAACAAATATAATGATGAATTCAAAATTATACAAGTTAGCAAAAATGATACTCAACCTGTCTGAAGTAAAAACCAATAAAGGTGAACTTATTTCTGAAACAGTTATTGAAGTTGGATCTGAAGTATTCATTGAAGATACAAATGATGAGTTAGTTGCTGCACCTGATGGAGAATATATAACAGACGATGAAGTAACAATTGTTGTGGCAGATGGCAAAGTTGTAGAAATCAGAGAAAAAGAAACAGAGGAAACTCCTGTAGATGAACAACCTGAACAAACTGTAGATGAACAACCTGAACAAACTGTAGAGGAACCTTTAGCAGAAGACCCTGAAGAGGAAGCTCCTGTAGAAGATGATAAAGACAAACGTATTGCTGAATTGGAATCACAAATTGATGAGTTGAACCAAGTGATAGTGGAGAAGGATGAACTTATAGGAAAACTTAAATCTGAACTAGAAAAAAGTGATAGTCGACCAGCTGAAGAACAATTAAAATTGCAAAAAGATGTAAAGCCAATTTGGAAACCACGTTTTTAATTGAAGAATTAAATTAAATAGGAGAGGCAATTAAACCTCTCCTATTATTGTCTAATCTATATGCAAAAGTTTTACCTTTAAATATTTTTAAAAAATGCAAAAAATAACAACATATATATTTTTCATTTGAACAAAAAGAAAATACAAAAATTAATCTATAAAAAAATGGGATTTAACGTTGAAACTCTTCCTTCTTATGTAGATCAAAATAGAGGGGAACTTTTACAAAGAAGTATGTTTGGCTTCGAAACTCGTAAATATATTAACGATATGCCAGGCGTAAAATACAAAAAAGCTTTAAATATCATTAGCACTGATCCAGTACTTCAGACACGCACTTGTGGGTGGGATGCTTCTGGTAATGTTGATTTTACACAACGTATTATGGAAGTTGCACCAATGAAGGTAAACCTTTCATTGTGTGAAGAAGACTTGAGAGAGAAATGGATGAATGACCAACTTCGTACAGCAGCTGGTGCTGAAGTTCTTCCTTTCGAAGAGAAAATCACTGATGATATTGTTAAAGGTGTTAGCAACCAATTAGAAAACCTTATTTGGAAAGCAACTGATGCTTCTAATGGTTTCAAAGGCTTGTTAACTATTATGGATGCAGAGGATACCGTTATTGATGTTGCTAAAGGTGCTTCTGAATACGAAACCGTATTGAATGTTTATAAGGCTATTCCTGCTGAAATCTTAGACAAAGCTGAAATCTTCGTTGGCTTGGATTTCTATCGTGCTTTCGTTCTTGAAATTACTGCTAAGAACTTGTATCATTATGATCCAAAAGTTGATGACACCAAAACTGTAATAGTACCTGGCACTAATACTGCTCTTCACGGAGTACCTGGTCTTTCTCATACTAATCGTGTTGTTGCAGCTGATCCAGAGAACTTATTCTATGGTTATGATGGTGAAGCAGATGCTGATACATTTGATATTTGGTATTCTAAAGATGCACAAGAATTTAGAGTAGCAATTAAGTTGAACATTGGCTCACAAATTGCATTCCCAGACCAAGTGGTTGTTTCCGCTGCTGAGTAATCAAATTTTTAACAACAAACAATGAGGGTTGGTAATACAGCCAGCCCTCATAATTAAAAACTTACAAAAATTAAAAAAGAAATTATATTATGGCAAGTTGTACTTCATATACTTTATCTGGATTAAATGCTGGATGTAAAGATAGTATTGGTGGTGTTGCTAAAGTTTGGTTGTCTACTGTTGGCGATGCATCTGTTTCCATTTCTGATAATATAGCTGATGTAAGTGCCGATTCTTTTAAGGTTTATAGTCTTCGTAAAGGTTCTGCATCTATGGCAACTAATTTGACAGTAAATGAAAATGCTGGTGATTATTGGACAACAGAGGTTTCTATGGATTTCTTGAAAATGGAAACAAGCAAACGTTTGGAAATGATGGCTATTACAATGGGAGAAACTATTGCAGTTGTAAAAGATAATAACTCAAAATATTGGGTAGTTGGTGTAAATAATGCAGCTGGAGATTTGGTTCCATTAACTGCATCTGCTGGTGTAGGTGAGACTGGAACAGCAAAATCTGATAGCAACCACTATAATGTAACACTTAGTGTTGAAACTACTGAATTACCTTATGAAATTACTAAGGCTGAAACTATTGATGCTTTGGAAGGTATTACAATAGCTTAATTTTAGTAACATACTGTATAAACTGAAAAAGACTGGGAGTTTTTCTCAGTCTTTTTTGCGAATAAATATATTGATTGAAATATATTTTTCATTTGAACAATAAAAATAGTCTGAATATTATGAAAAAAGACGAAAAAAATCAAAAACACACTAATACCCAATTTTTATCATTTTCTATCGAGAATGTAGAAATTCCAAAACTTACAGAGAGACAAATGTCTGGTAAAGAATGGTTTAACTGGGGAAATGATAACAAACTTCCATATTATCTTTATGGCTTATATGAAAAATCATCTTTGATGCAGTCTATTATAAATACAACACTAAACTTTGTTGTTGGTAATAGTATTGAATCTAATTATAAACCTAATGAAGATGAAACTTGGGAAGATTTAATCAAAAATCTTGGTTTGGATTATATGCTTTATGGTGGATTTGCAATTCAAGTAATGTACAATAAAATTGGTCAAATCCACTCATTAAATTGGCTTGATATGAGAAAATGCAGGACAAACGAAGAACATACTACAGTTTATTATTCTAAAGAGTTCGCAACCAAATCAAATCCAACCTTTATTCCATTTAAAGTCTGGAAATGTGGACAAGAATATAGAAATGAATCAGCAGTTTTCTTCTATACAGGAAGCAAAAGAACAGTTTATCCATTACCTCGCTATTCTGGTTCTATTGCAGCAATTGAAACTTCAATTAGAATAGACAACTTCCATTTGAATGCAATTAGAAATAACTTTAGTAATAATACTATTGTTTCTTGGCATCAAGGAGTGCCTGATGAAGATACTAAGAAACGCTTAGAAAAACAATTTACTGATAAATTTTCTGGAGATGATAATGCAGGTAAAGTAATATTTACATTTGATGATGGAAAAGAAAATGGAGTTGAAATTACTAATCTATCTGATGATAACTTTGACAAGAAATATGAAGCATTAAAAGCACAAACTATTACTTCTATTTTCACAGGTTTTTCTGCACCATCACAATTATTTGGTTATGCAATCACTGGAAATGCATTTAGCAAACAAGAGTACCAAGAGGCATTTGACCTTTATTCAAGACTTCAAATTACTCCGATATAGAATTTATTTACCAGAGTATTTGAGCTCATCTATGGTCACGAAAATGTACTTAGATTCATTCCTTTTGAGTTAACTACAGAAGATAATGATGATAATATTAATGAAGCTAAAAAAATTAATCCTAATGACAACAATGAATAATATACTTTTAATCTCAGAAAAGACGATAAAAGAGAACAGTTTAGTTAGTAATAATGTTGATGGTAAATATATTCAAAATGCTATTCGTTCTGCTTAGGATTTATCTTTGCTACCTATAATAGGACAAAAATTATTTGAGAGACTTTGTGATGGAGTTGCTAATGACAATTTAACTGAATTAGAAACTGAACTTATTTCCACATATATACAACCAGTTTTGTTAAATGCTGTTATGTCTGATTTAGTTTTACAGTTGTCGTTTAAATTTAGAAATCTTGGTACAGTACAAACAGTTGATACTAATGTAATAATTCCTAGTTTAACTGATTTGGAATATATTAGAAATGACTATAGTATGAAATGCACTTTTTACCAAAACAGATTGAGTGATTTTCTTGAAGATAATTGTACTAAGTTTTCTCAATATCCAGGATGCGATTGCCACACACTTAAAGCAAACAGAAATGCATTTAAAAACCCATTTGTTTTAGACTAAAAATAAATATCTAAAGATTTATGAATTTACAACAATTATTACATAAGATAAAGAGTTTTGCTAAGCAACAAAAGTTTGTTAATTCAGTTACTATTGGTGATGTGTATGAAAATTGGAATGGTGAACCAAATAAGAAATATGGTGCATTAAACATAGATGTACCACAGCTAATAGTTAATTCTAATATGCAACAAATGTAGGTGTTCTTATATTACGCAGATAGATTAACACACGACCATTCTAATGAATATGAAATTAAAACTACAGCAGAATTAGTTTTGAATAATATTGTTAATTATTGTGCTGAGATAGGTGATGTGAATGAAGGTTGGACTATTACCTTTTTTACACAACAATTTGCCGATGAGCTAGCAGGTGGTTATGTTTCTTTTTATGTAGAAATAGAAAAACCTATTGGTGATTGTTTAATTGATGAATATGAAGATGAAGATGAAGAACTAATTGAACGTTTAAAAGAAGCTATTCGTCAATATGAAGAAGAAAATAATGAATTAGCTTTATTATTAAAAGAAATATTATATAAATTAACAGCAGAAATAGTATGACCAATCGAGAAATTGCAACAATAATAAGTGAAAGAATAGGCGATAGACCTATTCCTTTTGAGAGTGTAAGAACTATAGCATTAGACATCTATAAATAGCTTGGTGGAACTGAAGACGATGAGCATTTTGATGATATATACCAAATTTTATTAGAAACTTTACCTTTAGCTCATCCTGGAGCTATTATTGATGATAATAATGTTTCAACAGGTACTACGTGGAGCTCAAATAAAATAGTTTCTAAACTTGATAACTATGCAACTATTGAAAATGTTAATGCTAGTTTAGCAACTAAAGCTAATACTTCAGACTTAGATAGGTATGCTACAATAGCTAATGTAGATAGTAGCCTTACAAATTATTATACAAAAACACAAAGTAATGAATTATTACAGCCAAAAGTTAATAGAACAGAATTAGATACATATATTAAATTCGCTTCATTATCACAAACAGACTATAATTTATTGCCGGTAAAAGACATAAGCACATTATATTTAACTAGTTATAGGAAGGTAAATTATGTTTATATAGGCAATATATTAATTGGCGGAACATATGCTATAGAATTCTCTCCTAATAATTTACAATATATGACAACAGATAGTTAGATTTTATGGCCAACAACTTTTTCGGCATTACCAGCAATTATAAGAAATACATATGGTTCTATATTTGAATATGGTGGAATGGAATTCTCAAGTTATATACCACATATTAGTAGTATTGGTAATAATGCATTTTATGGTAATCAAACACTATCTAGATTTTTAATTCCAAATACTGTTAACAATATTGGTAATAATGCATTTTGTGATTGTTCTTAGTTAGTTTATATAGATTTAGGTTCTGGTATAAAAACAATAGGATCATAGGCATTTAGTAATACAGCACTAACAGAAATTACATTTCCGTCTTCATTAACAACTATAGGTCAACAAGCATTTGCTAACTGTTCAAGTTTAAGTAACATCACATATACAGGAACTATTGCTCAATATAATTCTATATCTAAAGGATTGGGTTGGAACCGTGGTGTCCCAGCAACAGTAGTTCACTGTACAGATGGTGATGCACCAATATAATATACTAAAAATTATATTTTTCATTTGAACAAAGATAAAAATTTAAACGATATACAAAATGGCTAAAAATTTTGATAGTGAATATGAAATCCAACAAAATATTTTGACTAAACTTGGTGGAGATGGAACAAAATGTTTTGATTCACAATATTCTATATTGTTAGAAATATTAGATAAAATAAAAAGAGGTGGCGGAACAGGAGGTGCTCAGATAGACGATAATAATGTTTCTACTGGAACTGTTTTCTCTTCAGCTAAGTGTGATGGAGAATATTATTATGATATTTCTACATATATAAGTCAAAAAATTAATTTATATGAATTACATAATATTGCGGCAAATTTAACAGACTCTTCTACTTTCAGAGTTAACTTTAGAGATGATAATTTATATATGGATGTAGAATTATATCCACTTTCTGCCGCCAAAACTGAAACATTTAATCAAATTACTGCAGAAAATATTTCTGTTATACTCCACTACTATAATACGACCAATGAATACACTGTTAATGGTGAGTGGTTTAGATTTTATATCACATATAATACAAATGATCCAAGATCGTCAGGATATATGTATCCATATTTTGTTTATAGTGATGATGTGCCATCTACAATAGGAGAAGGAATCAACATATATAGTGGTTATGATACACCTCAATTATTGATACGCTTTAACATATATGGTTGGGATAGTGGTAATAACCCTAGAACTGGTAGCCCTGATTGGGGATGGTTTAAATTAGATAGTGATTTTTATGATAACTATAGAACGGATCAGTGGGCTAAAGTAAATACTTACGGAAGTCATATATACCCAGTTTTTAATAATGAAAACTATATAAAGTATTTCTCATTTATAGGTACACCATATATTCAAAACGGAGGATATATTAGATGGGATAATTAGATAATAGAAGCTGAAAATGATACATATTATGTAAGAAGTTATGATGTTGATGCTAATGGTTTGGTAAAAGGTACGACAATAATTGGAGAACCGTTGAACTATAATATAAATGGAGAAAAAGTTACTTTCTTCAAACCAACCCAATCTGACGGTTTAGATGCTGGTGCGTTATATATACCTACTACAGCTGGTACTGCTGGACAATATTTAACTTCAAATGGAAGAGGTACCCCAGTATGGAAAGATTTGGAATTGCCTAGTGATTATGTTATTTCAGATGCAGATGCAATTGCAGGAACTTACTCTGCAAATATTGCTAATTTTTATACTAAAACTATTGAAGAAAATGTTGTCCAAGGTGTACAAATTAAGATGACAAAGGCAAATAATGTTTCAGTATATAATGTTTCAGATGGAATAGGAATTTTAAATGACGGTGATTTATTTGTAGTTGCTAGTGATGAAACTGCTAATATAGTGGTAAATGATGGAACAAATTCACATAATATTATTATTGATGCAAGTGGAAACATAACTGACGCAGATTCTACAGGAGCAGTAGTGGCAAGTAATGTTGTTAAAGTTGTTGATGGTCATTTATATGAATTTAATGGAAATTCAACATATACTTGGACAAGTATAACACCTAATATTGCGTTCGAAGTTATCGTTGATTCTAGTGTAGTAAATTCATATAGTTATTATTTACCAAGCTCTTCAAGAATTTATGATGGCAATGTAGAACTTTGGTTGATGAGTACTGAAGATGGTGTAACTTGGGAAAATATTCATTATTTGATTACCATTGATTCTATTACAAGAGATGTGACAACTGGAAGATTTGGACAATAATATAAAATATTGATAACGAATAACTTATGAGATTAATAAATATGTGGAGTGGAACTACCTTGTTCCAGCAACAGCAGTTCATTGTTCAGACGGTGATGAATAGTTATAATAAAAATTTAATTAGTAATTATTTATGGCAAATACTTATATACATATGAATGCCTAGGATTATCAACAAGGTAAAAGGTTATATTTTGATTTAAATTATATTCCAACAATAACTACTAATGTTGAAATAACAATGCGCATAAATGGCAACGATTTTAATTATGGTGATACATATTTATTCGGTATGAATAGATATGCTGAACTTTGGTCACCAGATGGTGGATATGGTGCAAGAATTAGAACCGATACTACACCAGATTATTATTTTGAACCTACATATGGAGATACCTTTATGGATCAGACTTGGCAAATAACACCAGATACAGATTTTATTATTAGATTCGATCAGACGTCTGTTGCAGATACATTTATTATGTATGCTAATGGACAACCTGTACAAGAATTGGGTTTAGTAGATTCATTACAAAATTTATCATTATTTTTATTTGCTGCTAATAACACCGATTCATACTTGAATTATGCGTGTCCTGAAGAATGGATTAAAGAAATAAAAATTTATGAAGGTAATACTTTAAAAAGGGATTATGTTCCTAAAAAACAAAATGGTATTGTAGGTTTAAAAGATAAAGTTGTGGGAAGATTTTATGCACCTATTGGGTCAGGTGGAATGGTTTTAGAAGGAATTTATAAACCAGATATTGTTATACCACCACTTCCAGCACAACCTCATAAACAACTTATTACATTTAATAATACAAATTACAGATTTGAACAAGATCCTATTATTTGTCCTGAGCCAATACCAACTGACAACAGATTAAGATTTGAAGCATTAGAGAATTCAACATTTGGATTGGGAAGAAAAGCATCTGTTTCTTCAGTATAGTATAGTCTAGATAATGGAAACATTTGGACTGAATTAACAACAAATGATAATGTTTCATTAAATGCTGGACAAGTTGCACTTATAAGAGGTAAAATTACAGGAAATTTATCTACTTCAGATTATACAAAGTTTTCAATGACAGGTAATATTGCCTGCAAAGGAAACATTATGTATTTATATGACTATGAAAATTTAACAGACATTATAACTTATGTAGATGCATTTATACATTTGTTTGAAAGCTGTAGCAGTTTAACCAGTGCACCTGCATTACCAGCAATCAGTTTGGCCAATTATTGTTACTATAATATGTTCTATGGTTGCACTTCATTAACTGAAGCACCTGCATTACCAGCAACCAGTTTGGCTACTTATTGTTA
>NFZC01004432.1_pt1 | contig 31912 bp, 48 predicted proteins | sample 1095391 | NCBI WGS metagenome assembly NFZC01 (sample SAMN03609890, study PRJNA323583) | gut metagenome | isolation source: feces | host: Rattus norvegicus | place: Denmark: Riget | collected 2013
CGCACAGATAGGCTCAAGCGGTAATTGCGCACAGATAGGCTCAAGCGGTAATTCCGCAAAGATAAATAGTGAGGGCAAATACTCCGTCGTAATGTGTGCTGGTATAAATAGCATTGCTAAAGCAAAAGTTGGAAACTGGATAACACTTTCAGAGTGGGAATATGATAATAACAAAAATAGATATGTTCCTATTTGCGTTAAGACAGAACAGGTTGACGGAGAGCGAATCAAAGAGGATGTGTTCTATAAGCTGATTGATGGGGAGTTCAAAGAGGTTTGTGATGAATAGGGCAGAGCGTAGAAGACTAGACAGGGTCGTTGAAAAAGTGAACGACCCAACCTACTACAGGGTTACAGCTGAACAGCTTGATAGGCTAAAACGTGAAATCACAGCAGAGGCACAGGATAGGTGCATAAAGCTTTTGTTCTCGATACCCATGAAGGTTGGTAAGGAACAATGTGAATGGACTAATGAAGAGTGTGCTTATTTCGCTGAAGCAATGTGCGATGAGTATGAAAAGGTGTTAGCTGGAGGAGTCATGAAGATTGACGAATACGCAAGATACACCGAGAAGATAACAGGGATGCAGTTTAAAGAGGTTAGGAGGAAATAGGAAATGGAACTGATAAGCAAAGATAGATTGATCTGGTGGCTTGAATATAAGTGGCAGACAACAAGCAACTACCAAGAGGCACTTAGTTTTGCGGAAGTAATCGAATGTGTCAAAGGAATGAAGCCAGTTAATGAATGGGTTCCTTGCAGCGAGAGGTTGCCTGAAAGATGTGGCAACTATCTTATAACCGTCAGAGCCTATGATGAGACAGCAAACATAGATTACATAACCACAGATCATGCAAATTCTGATGGTAGCTTTACACATTACAAGGCTAAGAAAAATCCTAAAGCTAAACACGGAAAAATAGTAATCGCTTGGCAACCTCTGCCAGAACCATACAAGGAGGATTAGAAAATGGAAGCGGTTAAGTTTTTAAAGACAGCACAGAGAATATGTAAAAGTCACCACCTTTGTTCCCAGTGTGAACTAAATTTCTATTGCACAAATGAAAGAGATATTTGAGGAAGGCGGTGCGGAGTAATGTCAGATAAGATTTATGAGTATAATGGAAAACACTATTGCGAAACCGATATATCATTGACTGATGATAAATATGGCGGTGACTTGTTTGACCTTTATTGGGATGCAAGCCATGGAGATTTGAGGGGAGCGTTATGCGACGCGAAGATTTATTATTCAGCATATAATCCCGAAACAGTATATGAATCAGCCGAGGAACTTGTTGAGGACTACTTCGAGGATTGTGTGATAGGCGAGGCAGGTGAACAGGAATGACTAATGCAGATAAAATCAGAGGAATGACAGATGAAGAGCTTGATGAGTTTTTAGGAATGTGGGAATTAGGAGATATTGATTATTCTGTGACATTCTGCGACTTATGCAAGAAAGGTGGAAATGAATTAAATCTTGATTGCGATGGATGCAGAGAACATTGGCTTAAATCGGACGCAGACGATTACAACGGAATGAACAGTTTTCCTTGGTTTAAGAAGAAAGGCGGTGCTGAACGAGTTGGTAGCTGTGATTGGACTAGAGAATAAACTAGACAAGGCAACCGAACAGAAATTGAAATACGATATCAACAAGCTAGTACAAAATGCGATAGATAATGCGAGGTAGCAAATGGAAGCATTGAAATTTTTAAAGGAAGCAGAAAGGTTTTGCGACCAATACAAAAGATGTGCTGATTGCCCTATAGTTGAAAAGTTTGACGGTTGTGCATTCTTTGATGCAATATCAGGAACAAATAATCTTGAGCGGTTAGTTGCATATATCGAGAATTGGAGCAGAGAACAACATATAGCACCACAGGTTGATTGTACATGGAACAAACCGATTAAAAAAGTGAAGTTTGATGAAGTAGAGCTTATAGGGATAGCAGAGAATACCGATGCAATAAAAGCGGTAATGTGTGAGTATGCACCATCTGACGAACTAGCATATTACATGGAACACGGAGAGACTAAAGACGAAATGATTAAAAGAATTGAGAATAGTGTAGATATTGTTGAATGTGGATTCGAGGAGTAGCCGTTATGAATGTTGATGAAATCATGAGAGATGAATACTTAGATTATTACAGGTCGCAAAATCAGATAGCAAAGGCAGACAAGGGAAAGCCAAAACTTTCCCTTGTACCTACCGAGATTATCACAGATATTGCAAGAGTCCGAGAATACGGCACTAACAAGTATGGCAGTCCTGGCAATTGGAAAACTGTCGAGGTTGAAAGATACAGAGATTCAACATTTAGGCACTTGATAGCGTACATCAAAGAACCACACGGGGTTGACGACGAGAGCGGACTACCGCACCTTTGGCATCTTGCATGCAATGTTGCGTTTCTGTGCGAACTCGAAAAAGATTATTTAGGAGGTGAGGTCAATAATGAGTATTAACAATTGCCCTTGTAGGGATTGCACAGACAGAAATTCAGATTGCCATTCTGAGTGCAGGAAGTATATCGATTGGAGTAACGAACGAAAAGCACTTAAAGAGCTGTCAAAAGACCCATACAAGGACTATAGGCAGGCTAAAGACTTGAGGATTATAAGACATCAAATGAATCAAAGAGGTTGATAATGAGAAGTATTTACGAATTAACAGGTGACATGCTCAACATTCAAGATATGATGGAGAGCGAGGAAGAATTAAACGATGAGGATTTGGCTGCACTTTTTGACGAGGTATCAGGAGACTATAACCTCAAGATGGAGAACTGCTGTAGAGTTATCAAGAATCTTGAGAACTCAATAACAGGACTTAAGGCTGAATCAGACAGATTGACTGAGAGAAGAAAAAGCATTGAGAACAACATCAAGAGATTAAAGACTACCATGTTTGAATCAATGAAAGTGACAGGTACAGATAAGATTTATGGCGAAACCTTTAACTTGGCAATTCAGAAGAATGGCGGAAAAGCACCGCTAATTCTGAATGTAGCCGTTGAGGGTCTTCCTGATGAGATTGTCAGGATTGAGAAAAAACCGAATAACGATGCTATCAGAGAATACATCAAGGAGACAGGAGACATGACATATGCTGAACTTGGAGAGATTGGCGAAAGCCTACGAATCAGATAGTGACAGTCAGATGAAATACTCAAAGATTGCAAAATTGCTTGAGAATCAAGGTTTCAGAATTGACGAGATATCAGACAGGCTCTATGCAAGTGACGGTCTGTTATTAGTTGATATCAAGAGACTTGAAGAGTACAAGAACAAGTATCTTGTGACTGTCACAGACTGCGGAAATGACATCACGTTTGAGACAAGGTGTAACGGCATATCAGATATTCAAAAATGCATTGATGAACAGCGTACATACTTTGTTCTGTAGTCTGCTTTTTATAAGTCACACTTATATTGACAGAAACAGAGAATCAGAATAGACTATATATCGTGTTCGTTCAATACGTTTAGGGACAAGGTTTTTGTTCGGTTTACTTTACTTTGCTTTTGCCTTGTCCCGTCCTTTCTTCACGGAAAAGAGGTATGATGAAATATTTGAGATTTGATTATGAAGCTTTGCTCAGAGAGTACAAACAGAACAAGTTGGCACTCAAGAACACTCAAAAGCTTATGGACTTTTACGAGGGTAAAGAAGTCATCGAATACACACCCGATGACTACTTCAAGATAACTAAAAATCCACAAGCTATCGAATCGATTCAAGAACAGCTTGATGAACTCAAGTTGTGTGTGTCTCTTGTAGATACGGGACTTGAAGCACTCCGAGAGACTGAGAGAACGGCTCTAAAACTATTCTACGTTGAGGGCAGAACCTCAACTGAGTGCTCGGAAGTGATGAATATTTCATCACGAAACTTCTTTCGAGTGAAAAACCTTGCTTTTGACAAGTTTAAACATGTTGTTTTCCACAACTAAGCCTCCTTTCTTTAATAGATGATTTGGTTCAAAGAATCCCCTTGAGTTCACACTGCTCTTGGGGATTCTTTGTGTCTTAAATCGAGATTAAAAGGTTCTTGAAAGGTTAACCAAGACTAACTGAGTTTAACCGAGTGCTAATCGAGTTTTTATCGAGTGCCACTCAAAAATCCCAAAATCCCCCACGGACTTTTTTCAATCTCAGATTCTAACTTGCCGTTTGAGAGTAGTGTAAATCTATAGGGTAAAAAAACGACCGACAGAATTCCGACTCTCTCCTATCGGATAACCGCCGAACCTATACCTTTAGGAATCCTTAACGTTTGCTATCCAATCAGTGATAACCCAAACTGTTTACGGTTTCAAAAATGCCCGTTTATTTTTGATTCTACGGACGAAAACCAATTAAACGATTAACTATATACACTAGGGTAAAAAGTCGCTTAAAATGCAAATATACGGCTTATACGGCTATATATCAATTTCCACCAATTCAAGGCAATAAAAAAGATGCTCGGAGATTCCGAGCATCTAATATTTAACTTGCTTTTTAATACTCATCAATTATTTTTTCGTGCTCAAACGCTTCTGCAATGATGCTGTCAATGTCAACAATCATTTGTCTAGTGTCTGCGAATCCATCACCGATATATGCATTCCATACTTTTGTACACCATTCATTCAATTGCTTTTCAAATTCCATTTTTTCCATTTCACATCTCCTCTCTTAATTAAAGACAATACTGGATGTAATATTTGTGATTGTTTGACCTCACGATATCCCAATCAATAATAGGTTTACCCGTTTCAATCATTTTCAATATATCGTTTTTATATTCAATGAAGTCTTCATCATCCCAACTACTTGCGAACTCGTCAAGATATGTGTTTATGCATTCCTCAAAATCTCTATAAATTATCGCGTCATGCTCTGTGAGTCCGGCAAGCATTAAGATGTCAATATCTGTTAACTCAATCTCATTTAACATAAATTCTCCTATCTGTATAGCATTTAAAATTTAACGTTATTTTTTATATTTGTATATGGTTTTGCGTTCTTTCCTGCCGTTCTTCCCGTCTTTGTAGTAATATATGTCGCTATCTCCTAAGAATATATTATTGCCGTAAAACATCAGGAAGACAAACGTTCCGAATAGTATTAATGTCATCACACACACTCCTTTCCTCTACATTGCCAAGGGTTTTATGTTTATGCTGCTATTCTTCACAAATCCCAACCACTCGAACCAATCAGGGTTTGAAGACACATAACAGTCTAACAAGTAGTCATCTGCACTGTATCCCATAGGCGCATTATACATGACATCGTATAGTGTCATTTGTTCTTTTTCGTTTATTAGTTCAATTACATAATTTTCCATTGCTCTGTCTCCTTCCTTTTTAACTCCCCCGTCTAGCCGTTAGGACAGCTTCACACAATCTATCTAAAAGCAATCATCTTGTTGTTGATAGTGTTTGCAAGGTTGTTGCAAGGTGTTGCAAGGTTTACAAGCTCATCGACTGCCACGCTATTATTAGTGCTGTCATTTGCGATTAGTACAAGCTCGTCTCCTACAAGCTCTTTTACGTCCTCAGCTGTAAGCTTCCTTGAGTACCAGCATTGCTTTTGATGATGCCATTTTGCACCAAATGCCTTTAGTGCTTTTCTGATGTCAACTGATGGCTTCTCTGTGAAGTATACTTCTATGCTGTTGTACTGCTCATTGTTCACGATTCTATAAGTCTTTATGTCCTTGTCCTTTCTTTCCTGCTCTGCTTCTACTTCTTCGGTTGCTTCCTCTGCAACTTCTTCTAGTGATGGACTCTTTTCAAGCTCCTCAAGTTTTTCAACTTCTGTAAAATCCACGCTTGCTTCTGTCTTCTGCTCTGCTCTTGCTCTCTTTGCCACCTCTTTAAGGTTGAACAAGTTTATGTTATAGCCTTCCGATGTAGCTTCTTTTATAAGTTCCTTGAATGTATATAAGCTTATATGGTATGTGTCAAGCTCAAGTTCTAAGCATAGATTTTTCAAAAGGTCTTCGTAATCTGCCATGAATTTTTCAAAAGCTTTATCCATTGCGTCAAGTAGTCTTTGGCTTTCTTTTGACTTCTGTTCAAGTTCTGTGATTCTCTCGCTGATTCCCTGTTCTACTTCATCAGCGGTTAAAGGCTCGTTGTTGTTGCGCCAGTCAATAACACTTATTGATTCAGTATCAGTGCCGTGTGTAAGAGTTCTGAAGTATACATTTAGCCACTTGCCATTCCTGTCTAAATATGCGTTTGTGAAATTCTTTTCGATTCTCTTAAAGTCTCCGCCGTCTTTTCTGTGAACTCTCTCAACCTTCTTTAGTGCTTCGATTGCTAAGTTATTTCTTTCGATGCTGTCCTGATACTCTCTTCTTGTCTTCTCTAATGTAGTTCTCATTTTGTGTACCTCTCTTTGCTTTTAGTAGTTTGTGTTGTTCTTATAATAACCTTAGTTTCATTTGCTAGGGGTTTCGCTTGACTAAGGTTTACGCCCCTCCCGGCTAGGGTGTTCGGTTCCCGGTTAATTGTGTCCCTGTTTCAATTTTATAAGTACCGTTCTTGTTTTGTTGTCTATATAATACTACTTTTAAAAGTATTAGTCAAGTGTTTTTATTATTTTTTTAAGTATTATTTTTGTTGACTTGCGAATCAGTCAAATATATACTTATATATAAGTAACAAGGAGGTGAAATGACGTAATGATTAAATATAAAATAAACGTCGCTGATGCTCTAGAGCGTAGAGGGTTCAACACGTACAAGGCACATAAAACCAAACTATTGAGCCAAGACACGCTTAAGAAAATTAAGAATGAAGACACAAGAATCAACCTATCAAGTCTTAACAATCTATGCTTGATTCTTGATATGGAGCTTAAAGACATTATCACATTTGAGCCATCGGAAGACGAGAAAAAAAAGATTAAAGAACTACTATAATATTACTTTACAAAGTTATAAAATTATACTAATATTAGAGTGTCAACATCGCTTGATTCTTGATATGGAGCTTATTAATGGCATGGTTAGGCTTATTATTCATTTTGTTCTTGATGCTCAAAAAGCAGACGAGGACGAGAAACGAGCTATTCTTGACGAGCTTGTGGATATCCTGCAAGACACAGTGGAAAATTAAGCATCTAAGCATCTAAGCATCAAGCCAATAAAAGAGACTGAGCATCTATCAATCACAATAGTTTGCTCAGTCGTTTTTTATTCCATATCTTCACACAATCATCACAGTTATTAACACATTGTATACAATTCATGCCACATTGTACTATCACAGATACAATTTAGTCTTATAAAGTTACAATGGCACAAAGCTGTCATTGACAAACTTAATTAAGGGATATATATATATTAATAGACAAGAGGTCCTAAAAGTCGCTTGTCTTTTTTCTTGCCTTAAGAGCTTATTAATCACATCAACAAAAAATTGTCAATCTCAGAAGAGGTCAACAGCGATGTTGATTCTCTTCTTTTTTCTTGCCTTCAAGTTTCAAACATTCTTGCAGTTACCAGTCAGGTTAAAAGATATAGGTTGTCAAATACAGTATACATCAATGCTTCATATCAGGCAGTCAGAGAGGTTAACAGACAGGCAAGCTTGCCTATATATATCGTATTAGTTATGTATACACCCACCACCCACCCGTCCTTGCTCCACTCTTTCATTTAAAAAAAAGAGTGAGTAAAAATTTGTTTGTAGGGTACGGCTGTTTTTTTCTTCGTCCCGTGTGCCCCATTCGGTGGGTAGGCTGAATCTATACTATATATATTGTATATCGATTCATCACATCACCTTTTTCGAGGATTATAGGGGGGGGGCATCTCCCCCAAGGGTACTAGGGGCAAATAGAGAAAACAAATCTGAAATTGCAGAAAAAAATAAAGGTGAAAATGAGCAAGACAGCACAAGAAGAATACAGAGACATACTCAGAACTGATTATTGCGAGTATGTGAAATTCGTCCACCATGGTGACTGGTTTCCCTCTCCTTTTCATACATACCTATGTGATAGGGTACAGGAGTTTGTGGAGAGGAAAACCGATAAGCCATATGAAATATTATGCATATCGACACCGCCACAACACGGCAAAAGTCAGACTATAACAGAGACTCTTGGCAGTTGGTATTTAGGCAACAATCCCAAACACAGAGTAATTGAAATTAGCTACAATGAGGACTTTGCGGTCTTATTTGGAAGACGAAACAGAGAAAAGATATCAGACTATGGTAAAGACCTTTTCGGAATTGAAATAAGCAAAGAAAAGAACACAGCAAGGGACTTTGAGCTAGTTGGTGAGGGTATTAAAGGCTCAATGATATCAAGAGGAGTTATGACAGGTGTAACTGGTCAGAAATGTAACTTAATGATAATTGATGACCCAATAAAGAACTCACAGGAAGCAAGCTCCGAGGTATACAGAGACAGACTATATAACGAATGGGTGCGCTCCTTTAAGACAAGACTTTGGGTAGGTGCAAAAGTCATAGTGATTATGACTAGATGGCACGAAGATGACTTAGTAGGAAGGCTCTTAAAGGAAGAAGCAAACATAGAAGTTATTAACTTCCCTTGTGAATGTGACGATGAAGAAACCGATTTATTACACAGAAAAAACGGAGATGCACTTTGTCCTGAGATGGGAAAAGACAATAACTGGCTACAAGAGTTTAAGCGAAGCTTCACGACAACTGAAGGAGCAATGACTTGGAACTCACTTTATCAGGGTAGACCAACAAGTCTTGAAGGAAACCTTATACATAGAGAATGGTGGAACTACTACAAGACAGAAGAACTACCTGAAATAGTCGATTGGGTAATGAGTGTAGATGCTGCTTTTAAAGATGAGTCAACAAACGACTATGTAGCGATACAAGTTTGGGGAAAGGTTGGAGCGAACATCTATCTGATAGATGCAGTAAAGAAGCACTTAAACTTTCCTGACACCATCATGGAGATTAGGCGGTTAAGAGGCTTGTATGACAAGTGTAAAGTTACCTTGATTGAGGATAAGGCTAATGGTTCAGCAATCATAACGATGCTAAAGCATGAACTTGTAGGAGTAATACCTGTTCAACCTCAAGGCTCAAAGGCATCAAGAGTAAATGCGGTACTAGGTGCTATAGAGTCAGGCAATGTATATCTTCCGAAGAATAAGAGATTTACCGTTGACTTTGTAAATGAGTGTGCAAGCTTCCCTAACGGCAAGCATGATGACCAAGTAGATGCAATGTCACAAGCACTAATTAGACTTATATACATGCGTTCTGAGCTATCCAAGGCGGAAAGGAAGAGCAACTTTGAAAAGATGTTTCCGGGATACTTCAAGAACCATAAGAAAGGATTAGGAAAAATCAATGTTATATAGCACATTAATACTTTCGATAATGCTACCGATAATGACAATCACAGCATTTGTAATTGGCTACAACATATCAGCCCCAAGTGGAAAAAAGATACTTGAGAGGAAGCCTAAGCATAAACCTACAGAAGACGAAGAAATACTAGATTATATCAACAGATACAACCCGTAAACGAGGTGGATAAATGGCAGACAGTAAAGTTAACAATTTACAGAAAATAGAAGCTTGCATTTGGGATAGATACGAAAAATGCAAGGACTACATACAGAAAAAGGGTCTGAAAGAAAAGACTGAGCGTAATTGGAACTTCTATCTCGGTAAGCAGTGGTGTGACCCTAAAGACCGAAACGGAATGGAAGAGCGACAACTTGTATCAAAGAATTTCATCAAACCGATTGTAAAGTTCAAGGTTGCAACAATCGCACAGCATTCACTAACTGCCATCTTCTCAGACATTGGCGATGGAGATTCTGAATTATGTGATTCATTATCCAAGCTTTTTGATATATCGTGGGAGAAGGGAAAGATGGATAGAAGCGGTTGGAAGTCACTCAATCATGCATCTATAGCAGGTGATTCATATGCATTCTTCTATGATGCAGACACAAGAACAGCACCTCAGATTCTTCTAAACACTCAAGTACTACTAGGCGATGAAAACACTCAAGAGTTCCAATCACAGCCATATGTAATGCTTGAAGAGAGATTGCCTGTTAAGACACTACAAGAAAAAGCAAGAGCTAATGGAGTGTCCGAAGAGGAAATCGACCTTATAAGAGCCGATAACGATACAACAGACCAGTTATTCAATGCTGATGAAGTAGACGATAAAGCAACATCAATAGTTTACATGGAAAAGATTGATGGAATCGTTCATATAGCAAGAGCAGTAAAAGACTGCGTTTATGAGCATCTACACCCTATTCAGCAAGATAAAGCAGGCGAATACTCAGGAAGAGGTCTAACCCTCTACCCTATCGTTCCGATGGTTTGGGAACAGATGCCTAACTCTGCAAGGGGACAGTCGGAAGTTGAAACGCTTATACCTAATCAGATTGAACTTAACAAGACGCTTGTTAGAAGAAGCATATCAATTAAACAGACTGCATACTCAAAGCTTGCAGTAGACATAAACACAATTGACAATCCTGAGGACCTTGAAAAGGTCGGAGGAATCATAAAGGTGAATGGCGGTTCGTCTCAGGCGATAAATCAAATGATTAGCTATCTATCACCATCAGCACAAGCTCCTGATGCCAAGGCACTATCAGATGAGCTTATGCAAGATACGAGAGACCTATCGGGTGCATCTGATGTCATGATGGGTAATTACAACCCTGCAAGAGTATCAGGAACTGCTATTACAACAATCAGAGAGCAACAGTCACTTCCTATGAACGAACAGATTGAAATGTACAAAGAGTTCGTTGAGGAAGTTGCAAAGGTTTATTTCGACATGTGGGTAACATTCAACGTTGATGAGGTAACTATGGGCGGTGTAACAGTAAATACCGCAGAGCTTCAAGATGTTGTGCCAAACATCAGAATTGATATCTCAGAAAATACACAGCTATCAAGAGTAGTTGAGAAACAGAGCCTTGATAACTTGCTAATGAACAAAGTTATCACTTTTGAGGAATATGTTGAGCTACTACCTGAACATACCGATATGCCTAAGAAAAAGCTTCTTGCACTAGTAGAGAAGAGAAAACAAAAGGGAATAGAAGTTGAAAACGGTGAAGAGATACCTATTCAGCAGATGCAAGGACAGCAAGTAGACCCTACTATGCAAGAAATGCCTAATGAACAGGAAATTGACACAGGAGAAGAGGAATATGGCGAAGAAGATTACTAAGTACGGTCTAAAAATGACCGAAGATGAATTTCTTGCCAAATTTGAAGAGTACCTAGAAAGCATCAGAAATGATGATTATAAAACATTCCCTACTAAGAGCAACTTTGCAAAGTGGCTAGATGTATCAAATACAGACGTTATCTATTGGTGCAAGGAACACCCAAACACTAAAGATGTACTAGACCAAATGACAGCAGACCTTGTTATAGAAGGAATGTGCATGAAAAAGTACCAGTCAAATGCAGGAGCGTTAGCACTAAAGAATCTTTGCAAATGGCAAGACAATCCTGAAAAGAACAATAAACAAAGTCAGAATACACGAGTTTCAATCTTTGACGAAAAAGAAGCTAAAGCCCGTGTTGATGAATATAGCAACAATTTTGAAGCAAGACGAAGAGCATTAAGAGTAGCTAAGTAGTCTTGCAGAAAAGGAGAAAAAAACATGGACGAGATGAGCAACATTACAAGCGTAGAAACACAGGAAGTCGCTGGACCTGTTGAAACAGATGTTGAAAGCGTAGAAACACAGGAAGTCGCTGAACCTGTATCGGACAACAAGGACGTTACAACTACAGAAGAGTCAAGGCAGACAGACGAAAGAGATTCGGCATTTGCTGATATGCGAAGAAGGCTTGAACAGGCTGAACGAGAGAATCAGCAGATGATTGAAGCACTTTCACTCTACTTTGACGGAGACAATGGAGAAGACCTAAGTATTCAGGCTCAGGCATACGCACAACAGAGAAGTCCAGAAGAAATTCGAGAAGAACTTGAAGCTATGAATGAGTATGACGCACTTGTAGCCGAGAATGAATATCTAAAGCAGACTGCATTAAACGCAGAGATTGAAAAGGCTGTAGATGAATCGTTAAGGCTACTAAACTCGATTGACCCTAACATCAAGACCTATGAAGATATAGAGAATCTTGGCGATGACTTCCTATCACTTATCAGTGCAGGTGTTGATACAGAGACAGCATTTTATGCTACACAAGCGAAGAAGTATAAGAATACTCCGAACGCGCCTAACCCTATTGGGAAGATTAACAACAATCAGGTAGAGAGAGACTACTACACATCAGAAGAACTTGATAATTTATCAAAGGCTGAAATTAGGGCAAATTGGGATAAGGTTGAACGCTCCATGAAGAGATTGTAAAAATACGATTTTAACAAAGGAGATTCAAATTATGAGTTATGAAAATTTCAAGCCAACCATTTGGGAGACAGCTATTGAGAAGGAGCTAGAAAGGAAGCATGTATTTGTAGCTGACACAAATCAGAAGTACACAGGCGAGGTTAGACAGAGAGGTGATTCTGTAAGAATTCTTTCCGCTGGCAAGCCAACAATCACAACTATCACAGGTGATATGGATGTAACACTTTCTGACCCAGAAGTACCAGAGGATTCAACAACAACTCTTAAGGTTGATACTATGTCATACTTCAACTTCTATGTAGGAGATATCGACAAGGCTCAAGCTAATGGAGAGATTGAGTCATACCTTAAGGGTGAAGCAACCGATGGACTTAACGACGAGATGGACTTGATTGTTTCAAGACTCGCTAATTCACCACAGGCAGTAAAGCTTGCAACATCTGCTGTTCAGATTACCGCCAGCAACGTTCTTAAGCAGATGGATTTAGCACTACAGAAGCTTTACGAGAATGACGTTCCAATGTCAAGTAAGATTACATTTACTGTACCACCTTGGTTCTACACACTATTTAAGCAGGCATATATCGGAGCAGACACCAACAACTCAAAGATTCTTGAGAATGGAGAGGTATCAAAGTACGGCAATGCAATTGTTAGACTATCTAACAATGTTGCTAAGGCTGGCACTAATGGTGCTAACTCAATGATTCAGGTTAAGACTCAGAGAGCTATCGGTTTCGCTAACCCACTAACTCACGTTGAGCCATACAGACCTGAAAAGAAGTTTGGTGATGCAATTAAGGGCTTCACTATCTACGGAGCAAAGATTATTAGACCTAAGGAAATGGTTATTCTTAATTGTCATGCGTAATTGGAAAGGTGGTATAAATTATGGCAGTAACTAAAATTACAAGCGATAAGCTAGTTCTAAATGAGGGTGGAGCTATCACAGCAACAGCAGGTACTGTAGCTGATGGTTTTCTACTCGATATGAAGGGAAAGGACTTTAAGACACTGCTCATGTTTGGCGGTGCTGAAGGCACAGTAACAATTAAGGCAGGTAATGCTATGGGCGGTGTTGAAGGTAACGACCTTGTGGTTAATGTACCTGAAACAGGTAATGTTGGAGTTGTAGTTGATTCATCTGTATACAAGATTGTATCAGGTGATGATAAGGGCTACATTAAGGCTATTCCATCCGTAGCAGGCATTAAGGCAAGTGTTATCCTACTCCCTTAATGACGTTATTTCAGTAAAAGGGGTGTTTTGCACCCCTTTTAATCTTAAACGAGAAAAAAACAAGGAGAATTACAAATGATAACTTGGGGAGAATTACAAAAAGAAGTCATTGACCTTGGATTTGAAGAAGACGATGTACTTAACGATGATAACTACGACAGAGTGCTAGTTAATGCAACTAACCGCTCACTCAGAAGAATTTATACATCGTTCGTACCACTATACAAAGAAAGACTTGAAGATATTCCAAACAGGAAACTTATCACTCTTGAAACTGATGAAGATGTGCAAGTTACAGTTCCGATTGAGTTTGAAGCTATTCTCCCTCTTTTAGTAGCACATTACATTTGGCTTGATGATGATATTCAAAAAGCTACTATGTATTGGAATGAGGTAGATACTATGCTCACAGAGCTTTCAACATTGTTTACTAAGCCTATAGGAAGTACATATGTAGGGGGTTGGTAGAAATGGCAAAATTAACTATTCCTAACGAACCGCCTATCAGGACAACGCAATATGAAAGACTACTTGGTGTTGACTATAGGCGAGATGTAACAACCGTTGATAAGGCACATTCTCCTGAAATGGTGAACATGATATCAGACATAGGTGGAAATCCTATAAAAAGAGACGGCTACCGAAAAGTCGGTAACTACAAATACGAATACATGATAACTGCAAATGGTGAAGCATTCGGCATAAGATACAACTTTAATAAGTCAAGTATAAATATATCTAAGCTTGATATCGAAACGTCAACCGACCTTAACGTCATATGGACTACAACTATTGATGGATACTTTGGTAATTTGAATTTTGCATTTGCATTCCAAGAGAAGATATACATTATCTGCGATAACGGCATAGTTAAATTCAATATCAACGACCAAACCTTTGTGTATGCAGGTATCGGTGATGGCATGATGAGTTCAGGTACTGTCGGTGCATCTGTTCCTAACAGTTTTGATATTATACCAACTACTGTAATAGGTCTAAAGCCTGATGGAACAGGAGGAAATGTTCACGATGATATAAACATGATGAGCATATATCAGACTATGCAGTATGGCGGTGATGGCACAACAAAGGAATTTAAAATACCTAACTACAAGGTTATAGGCGGATATGTAAAAGCTGAAATCTTAAACAAGGACACAGGCGAATGGGAAGAGACTCAAAACTTCACCATGCAAAAAGACAGTGACAGAGTATGTAAGAGCTTAAACGGAGAATCAACAATAACAGTAGAAGTCTACACAGCCAAGATTACATTCTCTACCGCTCCTTATGCAGTTGGAAGCGGTTCTGCGTACTTCGACAATGTAAGGCTCACATTCTGCCCGTTCAATGAGACGGTAGCTGAGACATTGACAGATGGTACAAAGGTATATGTTGGTTATTACAAAGAAAGACTTGTAAGCATTCTAAAAAGCCATGCTTTTATAAACTATGACAATAGATTGTTTATAGCTGATGGCGCAAGAACATACTATAGCGATGTAAACGACCCTTTCGTTATATCTGAACTTCATTGGTTCGAGGTTGATAATACAATAGCTTGCTACACAAGAAGTTCTAGCTATCTTGCAATCATCACTAAAGACGATGGCAAGAACACAGTATTTTTGGCACAGCAGACACAGATAACAACTTCCGATTCCGATAAGTCGCAGAACGTATCAGATTACGGATATTCTATAAAGGCTTCAAATGCGGGTGTTGGTGCAGTATCAGGAAACTGTCTAGGCGTACTAAACGATGAACCCGTCTTTCTATCAAACACAGGTCTATATGCCCTTCTCACTAACTACCAATCAGAAAAGTATGCAGTAAATAGAAGTGGTAAAATCAACAGAAGATTATGTAAAGAGCCTAACCTTGATACTGCAGTTGGTGTTCCATGGAACAGTTATTACTACATAGCGGTCAACGGTCACATGTACGTTCTTGATAGCAGAAACAAGGAAAGCGGAGTAAACGGAAAAAGTTACGAATGCTATTTCTTTGATAATATCCCATCAATTCATAGGATATTCATTGTGAATAATCAGATGTTCTTCACCGATGATACTGCAACATATAGATGGAATAATGATTTGCCTGAGATGGCAAGATATTACGATAATGCAGTATTTGAAGATGATAAGTGGTCAGGTGTACCTGTTAAGGCTAAATGGTGTTCCTCTTTTGATGATGACGGACACCCAGAGAAGCTAAAGACACTCAAGAAGAGAGGAACGCTAATTACCTTAGCACCGCACTTTAAGAGTGGTTGTGAAATAACGCTTATAAAGAATGGAAACGTTTTCGAACATATAGGCAGAATAAATACCGACTTGTTCACATTCGAAAATATTTCATTTAACGATGCTACCCACCCTTTCACATTCATATCAAATGAGGTCACACCTGATATCTTCACTAAGAAGAAAATCAAGAAATATAAAAGACTTCAAATTATACTTGAGAACAATCTTCCTGAACCCTTTGGAATTATCAACATAGTAAAGTCATTCTCGTTTGGAAATTATGCAAAGAGGTAATTTATATGGCAATTACAGATTACAAGGTTACAAATTCCGATATATCGAATACTAGCGTTGAAACTTCTGCCAATGATACGCTGATTGGAACTGCTCAGGAAAACAAAAGGACATTCGACAAGCTACCACGAAGAATCATTGAAAGATATAACGCACTTGTAGATTTCCTTGAGGTCAATCTTGCAGACAATATTATTGACCCCGAAGTAATAGAACTGTATGAAAGTATCGGATTTATAAATACTACTGAATAGGAGAATACGAATATGGCAGTACAACAGAATCTAGGTGGCAAGAACTACATTAGTACAACAAGTACAAGTCCGTATCAGGATATTTACAAACAGTTCCTTGCCGACCAGGAAGCACAAAAGAATCAAGATAGAATAGCTTGGGAGAGTAGGAAGAATCAGGATACAAGTAAACTTAATTCTACCTATGACACATCATCTAAGCAGAACTATCTAAACTATATGCAGAATCAGAAAGCTCTACCATCACAGCTACAAAAGCTTGGAGTAAATGGCGGTGCTTCTGAGTCTGCACTTCTAAGACTCAATACGGCTTATGGTAACAACATAGCTAATAACGAGTCTGCTAGAAATACCGCACTATCAGAACTTGCGAATACTTATGAAAAGGAATGGGGAGACTACCTAAACGAGTATAACACCAACCTGACAAACGCAAGGACTAAGGCTCAGGAAAATGATATTGCATATCAAAGAGAACTTGATGAAAGAGATGTACAGAGATTCGCTGCTTCAATCACAGGAAGGTTTAGAAGCGTTAAATCGTACAAGAATCTTATTAATGAACTTAGGAAATCTAACGACCCTAACAAGAACTACAAAATCGCACTTGCACAGCAAGCCATGTCTGCACTACAAGCTGAAAAGGCTAAGTCAAGTGGTGGCGGTGGCGGTGGCGGTGGCTACGGTAGTAGCTATGGCTACGGCTCAAGTTCATCATCAAGCGGTGGCTCTAGTAACAGTGGCAGTGGCTCTGGTAGCGGTAGCAAAACTAAGAAGACGAAAGATAAAAGAGCATTAAATCAAAAGTATAGCGGAAGCAAACTTACTAATGCGTGGCTCAAAACGTATGGCAATAATTGGAAACAGAAGAAGTAAAGGAGCTTCAATATGAACTTTCTTAAGAAGATAGTTAAGTGGTTAACAGGTGGGGGAAAGTCCAAATCTTCCTCCCAAAGAAGAACCTCTAGTAACAACAGAATATCAAGTACAAGTGGCAACTCTTCTCGTTCTTGGTATAACGCAAATGAAAGTATGCGTAGAGCAGAGCAAGAGAGAGAACGTGCAGAACAAGAACGACAGAGAAAAGTAAAAGAAGCTTTCGCTGTCAAAGTTAGTAAGCCCGTAAAATCTCTCGCTGATGATAGTGGCAAGGGTGATACAAGAGCAAAGTATGTTAAAGCCATTTCTAGTAAGAATGCTGAATGGAAAAAGACAGCAGAAAAGAATAACTTGAATACTGCCAAGGCAAATAGAATGGCACAGCTAACATCTAAGTATTGGCAAGAAGCAGAAAAGAATACGGCTAAGACAATGCCTGCTTCACTAGCATTTGCTAAAGGTGCAACTCGTGGTGTGACAATGGGTGTTAGTGAGCTACTTGAAAAAAAGGCTGTCACTAATCCTAAAATCAAAAAGGATAGAAAAGAGATTGGAAGTATTCTAAATAATGCACCAAATAAAAAGGCTGTCAAGGTCGCTGATACTGTAGGTGATATTGTCGGTTCAATGGCAACGTTTGGAGTTGGTACGGGCGGTGCAAAGGCTCTAATTGCCAATGGTGCAAAGTCTGCACCTAAGCTTGCAAAGACTGCTGAATCACTAGCTAACACAAGTGTTATGCGTAAAGTCGGTGAGCGTATGGTTGCTAAGGGAGCATTCAAGGGAACTGCTGAGGAAGCAAGTAAGTTTTATGCTAAGAAACTAGCGGAAGACCTTGCAACAGATGCACTTGTAGACCATTCCCTATCACTTGTAGATTCTGCTAATAGGGCGATGTCTACAGATGGTAGTAACAAAGAAAAGGCTAAGGAGTTTGCAAAGAATCAAGGTCTTAATGTTATTGCATCGGGTGCAACCGATATTGCCCCTACCCTACTAAGAGCATTAAAGGGTTCTGCTAAAAAGGGTGTTAAGAATGCCGAGGAAATTCTAAAGGCTACCGATGAAGTTAATAACCTAAAAGCCGTTGGTGCAGATGCAAAAGAAGTTGCAAAGAAAGAAGCTGATACAGTAGACGATGTTATTAAACAAGTTGAAAAATCAGAATCTAAAAGCACAAAGGCAAAAGCACCACAGCCAAAGTCGGTTAGACTAAAGAAATCTGTTCCTAATACTGTTTCTGAGTTTGTAGAAGAAGCAGTAACGGAACGTCCAATGCCACAGCCAAAGGCTAGAGCAGTTGCCGAGGAAGTCTCGGATACTGTAACTTCACCTACTCCGAGTGCTAATGCTAGAACAGCGGTTAGGAATAAAACACAAGATATTCCAGATGTTAAAGCACAGGATATTCCTACTCCAAAGAATATTGATGAAGCCGTAAAGCTTAACGAGATTCCACAGTCTGATGTTGAAGTTGGAAAAGTTGAAGTTAGAAACCCTAATCATAAAAAACTTAAAAATGTAAGTGAGATGGCTAGAGAATCAAATATCGGTTCTCACAATGAAAGCCTAAACGCTATTCCTCACCCATCAGAATTCAAGCCTATGAACAAGGCAAAAGCTGAAGTAAACGGTCATTTTGGCGCTCAAAGCAAAATCTCAATTGGGCAGAAATTAAAAAATAAAGAGCTTCATGAGGAAGCTCAAAAGATAGCGGATGCAAGGGGTGAAAGAGTTCCTGACACACTGCTTACTGAGATAAACAACTCACGAGATGAGAAATTCATTCAAGAAGGCAGTGATGCAATAGCTGATATGGCAGGCGTTCCATACGAAGCTAGAAACATTCCGAATGAAGCTAAAGCAAAAGAACCCGTTAAGAGTGCAGAAACTATAGAAAAGGAGTTTGACGGCAACATTGATGAAGCAACTCAGGCTAGGTTAAATGATCCTAACCTATCTCAAGAAGAGTGGATGAATCTTAACGGAGTTACTGATTTAACGCTTGATAAAGGTGTAACAGTAAACAATGCTAATAAGGGAATATTTGGCAAAAACGAAAAGATATCTGCACTGAATAAGGATATATATAACAAGACATATGCGAAGATTTCATATAAGGAAATGAAAGAGCGAGCTTGGAATGATGTATGCGAAACACCAAGAGCTGTATATGAAGCTATATATAACACAATTAATAACGGTTCAAGATTCACTGCGGTAGATGCTTCCCTTGCTAACTCTCTTATCAGGTATGGTGAGACATATAACTATCCTGAAATGTCTGACCTTGGAAGAATGTTTATGCTTGAGTACGAAAACGAAGTTGGAAGAATGAGCGGTAACTATGCTTATCTAACTCACCAATGGGAGCTTCTATCAGACGATGCTAAACAAGAATATCTAGCAAAGCAGATAAACAGGACTGCAAAGGAGTTTGGATTCATTGATTCAACCGAATTAATAGACAAGATTAATACAACTCACGAGTCATTAAAGGACAAGTTGATTGAAGCTAGACCTAACAAGGAAGCTTTCACAACTACAAAGGACGATGATTTTATTGATGTTGTCGTTGATAACATCATACATGGAACAGATGAAGAATTTGTAGCAAGCCAAAAACAGGTACTCTTTGATGTTTTGTGCCGTTCAGGTAATCCATCAATTCTTGGTACTCTTAATGCTTGGAGATATCTATCAATGCTCGCCAACCCTAAAACGCACATTAGAAACGTCGTAGGTAATGCGGTGTATTATTCCGCTAGAGGTTTGGCAGACACAATAACAGAGCAGATTCAAAAGAGTTACATGAACTCCGATAGAGTTAAACAGGCTTTTGGTGAGAATGGAATATACAGAACAAGAGCCTTTCTGACACCTTCTGAAATGAGGGAGCTTAAAAAAGGCGAAGGAAAATTTGGAAAGCTTCTTGCTGAAAACTTTGATTCTGATGTTGATGAGGTCATGAAAAATACCAATGGTAGATATGACAATCAGATTAAAAACAACATTAGAAGCACAAAGGGTAAAGTTACTCAGAGTATCGAGAATCTTAATGACATAAACGGAGGATTCCTTGAAAAAGAAGATAGACTCTTTGTAGAGAAGAACTACAGAAAATCGTTCACTCAATTTCTAAAAGCTAATGGTTTTGGAACAGACAAGCTTAATATTAAGGCTAATGGTGGATATTTCAATTCGGAAGAAGAACTCATATCCTATGCTAGAGAGTTCGCTAAGGTTGATGCTGCCGAAGCTACATACAGAAAAGCCAATGCTTTTGCAACAGCACTAAACAAGATTATCCGTCAAGGTCAATCTAGTAATACGACAGCTCTGCAAAAGGGTGTTTCTATAGTTGCTAATGCAATAATGCCATTTACTACTACCCCATCTAACCTACTTGTTGAGGGTGCAAAGTTCTCTCCACTTGGACTTATGCAAGGACAGAGAAGAATTATAAAGGCACTTGAAACAGGAGACCCTTTAATGTTTGTAAGAGCAACAGAGGAAGTAGCACAAGGACTAACAGGAACAGGAATTATTGCTCTTGGAATGTTCATGGGTGGCAACCTCTATGATAAAGGCTTGAAGCTAACAACAAGCGGTAACGATGAAAAGTATAAGGCTTTAAAGCGTAGAGGATATCAGGACTACTCACTTGTTTATGAGGGTGAAGATGGTAAGGGTTGGTCGGTATCACTTGATTGGTGCGCCCCACTTTCACAGACACTATTCACTGGTGCAGAATTAGCAAGACTTCTTGAGGGTGATGGAATTGACGGAACTATTTTTGATAAAGGTTCTGCTATTGCTGAAGTAGCAACAAAGATTGTTGACCCTGTTTTAAACATGTCAATGCTACAAGGTGTTAATGATTTATTTGATTCATCTGCTTATGATGCAGATATGAGCGCACTTGCTAGAGTTGCAGGTGATTTAGCAAAGAATTATTTCGGCTCATTTGTCCCATCACTTGGTGGTGCTATCTCAAGAACGATTTCACCATACGATTATGAGACTGTAGGTGTATCCGAAAGTAACGGCGGACAAGCTGATGAATATTGGGTTAACTCGGTAATTTCAAAAGTTCCATTCCTATCAAAGAAATATCTAGCACCAAAGGTTGATGAAAAAGGAAATGTTGTAAATGAGAAGACATCACCTAAAGATTATGCTTTTGCATTCTTTAACAACTTTATCTCACCTGCCAATATCAGGAAAGTTGATGTATCAGAAGCAGACAGAGATGCAATGAGCCTTTATGACGCTCTTAAAGAAGATGGTGCAAGCGAAGACAATATCAATAAGGTCTTCCTTAAAACTGATTATTCCACAAACAAAAGTTTTGGTAACAAAGGAAAAACAGAAGAAGATAAAGCCTTGAGAGAAAAGATGAAGCTCAACAAATGGGAGCGTGCAGAGTACAACAAGACTAAAGCTTCAAATGCTGATGATGCCCTATTTAGGCTATCAAGAAATAAAGGTTGGAATGCACAGCTAAATGACGATAACAGAGAATCAAGATTTCAAGCTCTAGCTAGTACAAATCCTAAGTCAACAGAAGACGTTCTTAATGCACTTATAAAGACTCCTGAATACAAAAATGCAAGTAACGCTGACAAGCTATCAATGAGGAACGCAATTCAGAAAACTGCATTTGATTACTCAGGAAACAAAAAAGTGTACATGGATAGAGGACATAGCGAAACTGAATACGACTTTAAGGCTATACTTCCTGCAAGAGTACAGAGAGCATACGAAAATGGTAACAAAACTGTATCAAAAGAGGACTACTTGAAGTTTTATAGAAAAGCTGAAAAGCTTTATTATAGCGATGACGGCACAGTTCGTTCTGATGTTACAAAAGCTTCAATGTATAAAGCTTTAAACGGAATGGATTTAACAGAAGAACAAAAGGCTGAATTGTTCAATTCTGCTAAAAAGTCAAACATGAAGCCTTACGGTTCAGGCAGTGGCAGAGGTGGACGAAGAAGAGGTGGCTACAGACGAAGAGGACGTAGCGGTGGCTCTTCTAAGATGCCTACTAAGCCTAAACAGCTTGCAAGTGCTAGTGCGTTCAAGGTTAAAGTTCCAACCACTCAGACAATAGCCAATGCTTCTGCACAGCAAAGAAAAAAGATTGCTACAGATTTCGGATTATCTGAATCACAGCTTAATGCACTTATAAAGCAAGTTAACAGAGATAGACTTAAAACTAAGTAAAAGGAGTATAGACATGAAACTATTATCATCACTTCTATATTTTATCGGTAATACGATAAAGCCGTTAACAGACATAGATTATTCAATCTCCGATGAAGAGTATACAGAACTCGAAAACCTCATTTCGGGGGGGGGAGAACAGCAAGAATAATTGATTGGGTCTACCCTATCGGCTCGATAGTTGCTAGTGTAAATTCCGACTTTAACCCAAACAATCTTTACAAAGGTCAGACATGGGTGAGATTTGCAGGTGGCAGAACGCTTGTCGGATATTCTTCTGATGAATATTCAAATGAAGTTCTCAAGACAGGCGGCGAAATCGCTCACAAGCTTACTGTCGCAGAGATGCCTGCTCATCATCATTCTATGAAATATAGAGAGGTATATGGTGGGGGTGGAGAGTATGGTGCTAATATGCCATACGGACATGCAGCCAGTACACAATATGCTAACACTGATGAAGTTGGAAAAAACGCATATCACAACAACTTACAACCTTATGTAACAGTTTATTATTGGCGAAGAACAGCCTAGAAAGGATAAAACATATGGATAAAATACCAAAATCAATACGTAAATTACTAAAAGATTTAGCCAACAGGATGAATCTAACCAAAGACTATGTAATCGAGGAAGGCGAAAGCGGTATTTGGACTTACAGAAAATGGAAAAGTGGAACAGTAAATATTAATTTGCAACTAGGTAGTGACTATTACTGTAACAACGCAATTCCCCCACAATCATTCCCTTTTGAATTTGAAGAAATACCAAGAATATATTTCTCGCCCAATCAGAATGGTGCTGTGTTTTATTGGCTAGTGGCAACAACTGATGGCTCAAATCCAAAAGCAACAACTAAAGCTACAGGTCCGCTTGTTGCAATTCGACCCAACACTTTTTCAAATGTTAAATTATCTGCTCACTTCTACGTTGTAGAAATACTGAAAGATAGCACAGCTCTAATCGGGGAGGGTATCAGGAATCTAATTAAATCTTTGCTAGGAGGTGGTTGTTATGCGTAAGCGTTTATTCAATATACTCAATAAGATAGTAAACAAGCAAGCAACCATCGCAAAGAGAGGTGCAGTATACAAAGCATCAGGAACAGTAAAAGCGCAATATGCAAAAAATATGACAATCTGTAATATATCTGAACTGCCAGTTGGAACGTACTTGATACTCGGCTACATTGGGACTTCCATAAGCAATTCAAGTTTGACTAATGCTATTATTGTTTCCGATTCACCTAACTCAGAATTGCTATCTCGTGCTAATACAAAAGGCTCGATGGAAAGTGGCGGTGGTATTGACTGCTGGGCAATCCTAAAAGTAAATGCTAACTTTGGTGCAGTTAGGCTATATTCATACGGATATCTAAATCAGGATTACAATATTGATGGCGTGCTGACTGCTATTCTCCTCGATGAGGGGGGGGAGTACTAGATTAAGAGATAGATTCTTGAATATGGTTAGGTGGTGTGCAAGATGAAAAGACTGTATACCATACTAAAAAAGACTGTAGAAGCCTTCAACCCGTTACATATCAAAGTAAAAAAGCTAGAAGACAAAGTAGATAAGCCACAAAATGTGCTATGGTCTAGTGATGGAATTTTTATGATTGAAACTCAAACGGCAGAACTGTCAGAACCGATATCGTCACAAAAAAACGGCATTGTTCTTGTGTGGAGTGATTATGATAATGGTGCAATTAATCAAAATTTCGTCACTACTTTCATTCCAAAAGGTTATGTAAGTTTGCATGATGGTAAAGGAATGTCAATAACGCTAATTTCTTCATCCTTTAATAGATGTGCAACTAAATATGTATATGTTTCAGATAACAAAATCACAGGAAATTCCATAAACAATAAAACAGGTTCAAACAGCGGTATTACATACGTAAACAATAAATTTGTGCTAAGAGAAATTATAGGTGTTTAAAACAACAAAGGAGATTAAATTATGATTTTTAAGAATAACAAGACGTACGATATTTTAGTTTGGATATCACAGATTCTGCTACCTGCAATCGCAACACTTTATGTTGGACTTGCAGAACTGTGGAATCTGCCATTTGGTACAGAGGTCGGAGCAACAATCATGCTTCTTGATACATTCCTTGGTACTTGTCTAAACCTAAGTAAGAATAAATATCAGAACAAGCAGATTGATGAAGAGTTTGAAGCAACAAACTGGGAGGAATAATTATGCTAAAGATTAAAGATAGACAGACATATCTGAAGTATCTAGGATTCTACAAAGGTAAGGTTGATGGCAAGGAAGGCAAGCTCACAAAAGAAGCCTACAAGAAGCTACAAAAGAAATACTTCACACGCAAAAAGGACATTGATGGTCTTTATGGTACAAATACTGATATCTTGCTAATAAACGCGTACAGAGTTAAGAAGTACACAAAGAACTTTGCACTATCAGAGTTTAAGTGTGAGTGTGGTGGTAAGTATTGCACAGGCTACCCAAAGTATCTAAGCATTTACCTACTCAAGAACATTCAAAAGATTAGGGATAAGTGCAAAGTACCAATGAAGATTACATCAGGACTTAGATGTACAAAGTTCAATAATAGCCTAGTAGGCTCTATCAAAAACAGCAAGCATACACAAGGAAAGGCTATTGATTTTTACGGCACTCTAACTAATACAAGAACAAAGAGAAATACACTTAAGAAGTATTGGTACACTCTCCCAAAGTCGAGTTACACATACAGTGATACTCCAAACATGGGAACTTCAATTCATGTAGATGTAAAGTAGGTGATAATTATGTTTATTTATAAAGGGTCCACCCCATTGTTTAACTTGAATCTAGAAGGACTTCCACAAGATGCTGACAAGTGCGTTGTTACACTTAAGCAGAATGAAACAGTCATAAGTAAAGCTGTGAATCTTGCAAAAGCTAAAATTAGCAATGATTCTGTATCTGTATCATTCACTCAGGAGGAAACGCTTAACTTGAATCAGGGCAAAGTCAGACTACAAGTTAATGCAATAATAGGTGAATCTAGGTTTGTATCACCTATTCAAGAACTTGAAGTAATAGATAACCTCTACGAGGAGGTGCTTAAGTAATGGAACTTGACATCACAATTACATTTGAATCATTGGATATCGATTTTGATATTCAGTTCGTAAACAAGGAGAGTAACTAAGGAATGAATACAGAAACACTAGTGACATTATTCGTAGCGGTCTTTGCTTCAAGTGGCTTTTGGTCGTTTGCAATGAGAGTGTACGACAAAAAGAACACAAAAAAAACAATACAAGAAGAGGCTCTACTTGCCCTACTCCATGACAGACTCTATCAGTTAGCAAAGAAATATCTAGGACGAGAAGAAATAACCGTTGAAGAACTGAATAATCTTAAGCACATATGGAATGCTTATAGTGATTTAGGCGGAAATGGTCTAGGAAAAGAGCTTTATGAAAGGTGTTTAGACCTACCAATAGTCTAATCTTGTATAAAATTTAATACATAAATAAAAGACTGGCTCTATTGCCAGTCTTTTGCTTTAAATTCTATGCCGAACAACTGCCTAAATAAGAACCAAACCTGCAAAAGTTCGGATTTTGGTTCGGACAGAACTACTCTGGTACACCAATCATTCACGTCTCGAATTTTCATTACTCTCCTCCGTGAATTTTTCTCAAATTCTACAACATCTTCCTCGAATTCTTCTGATAGATTGAATAGAATTGTTATTTTTCTTGTCCTGTCATCAGGATTTAAATTGTATACAATTACCTTTGATACAAGAATATCGACAAGATTTCTCCTAAATGTAGGACTGTCCTTGTCCCCGTTCTTGAATTGAGATAACCACAACACAACATCGTCCTTTCTGATTATTGGCTTGGCTTTTAGTTCCTCTCTTATCTCACTTTCATAGTACGCTTTTTCTTCTCTTAGTGCTGCTATTCTCTCATTTGTTATGCCCTCAAACATACCGCTTTCGATTGCATCTTGAATGTTCAAAAGTTTTTTATTGACCTCTCTGAGTGCCTGTTTTAACTCCTTAAGCCTTGGCTCGTTTTGACTCTCCTTTTTTGTTATTTCTTCAACCTTTGTTGCTATTTGGTCTATGATTTCATCTATTAGCTTCTCCATAGTTTTTTCAATAACGATATCCTCAAGCCATTCTTTTCTAACAGATTTCATCGTGCATCCGTTGTGTCTTCTGTGATTATAGCAAGTGTAGTAGTAATGAGTGACTCCTGCATTTGATGTACCGCTGTCACCTGTCATAGCTGAACCACATTCACCACAATAGAGCTTAGTTGAAAGCAGAAAATCTACCTTTTGCCTTGATTTCGTTCTTGGTCTGCTGTTACTCTTCCTGAGGAACTGCACCCTGTTAAATAAATCATCATCAACGATTCTAGGCATACCGCCCTCAATCTCGATATCATCGTATTTATATACTCCGATATATGCTTTATTGGATAGCATACCACTAATCCTTGAGTTGTTAAATGGATGTCCTGCCGATGTCTTGTGACCTTGTTCATTAATTTTTCTTGCTATCTCGCTCATTAAGAAGCCTTCCGAATATAGCTTGAAAACCTGTCTGACAACCTCTGCTCTTATAGGGTCAACCTCGAATCTTCCATCAGCACCCCTTTTGTATCCATACGGTGCCTTACCATTAACCATACACTTAGTTGCGTTCTCGCGCATTCCTCGCCTAACTCCTCTTGCTAAATTCTCGGAATAATATTCTGCCATACCTTCCAAGACTGCTTCTAATATGATTCCTTCAGGGTCGGTCGAGATTGCTTGTGTAGCTGAAATGATCCTAACCCCACACTTCTTTAACTTAGCTTTATACATAGCTGAATCATAACGGTTACGAGCGAACCTATCCAACGTGTACACTATGATGTAGTTGAATGTTTTCGATTCTGCATCTTTAATCATTTGTTGGAATGACGGTCTGTTATCAGTCTTTGCAGATATGCCCCTGTCGATGTACTCATTTATGATTGTTAGTCCTTCTCGCTCTGCATATGCGTGGCACTCCCTAAGTTGACCTTCTATAGATTCTTCACGCTGATTGTGTGACGAATAGCGTGCGTATACAACCGCCCTATTTCCCTTGTTTTCCTCGATTCTCACAACGAAACTCCTTTCAAGGTATATTTATATACCTAACGATTCAATTTATTCATATATGCCATAGTCCTCTAAAGCTTGCGAATATCCCTCATCAAAGCCATCATCAAACCCACCCTGATATCCATCATCGCATCCATCGTCATATGTCTCTTCGCTTGAATCGTAATCATAATCAACCTCATTATTAGTTGGATAGCAACTTGTAAAAGCGAATAGTGGCAATGCCAACATTAATATAAATGCAAATAATCTCTTCTTCATAACTCCACCTCTTCAATCTTCCTTCTTATATACATACAGTTTAAACGACTTCTTTATTTTTCCTCTTCTCTATATCTTCAATAAAGTTGTACATGAGTATCTTAAGTTCCAACTGCTCTTTTCTCTCTAGTCCTCTATATATATCTAATAGTTCCCTTTCGTCCTCGGTTAATGATGGACTGCAAGTTGGTGTAACTTGTGGCAACTTAACTTCCTTTATATCTTCATTCAAAACTTCTTTCATATCCTCATTCTCACTAAAAAAATAAGATAACGGCACATTAAAATAGTCCGCTATCTTTTGGAGCTTTTCAATCTTAGGTTTGCATCTACCACTTTTCCAATCACTAAAAGTTGACTTTGTTACACCTGTTTCTCTCGATACTTTAGCATCGGTGCATTCTCTACTATCTCTTATTTTGCAATAGTTTTCATAAATATAATCCATATCGAACCTCTCAAAAAATAGTTTTAAAATTCGTATAAAAAGTATTGACAAGTTCGAATTTACGTCTATAATAAGTTATAGGGTTTGAAAATTAAAACTTATCATTATTAATATTAGCAATTAGATTATACCTAATTTTCGAACTACTTTCAATAGAAAGGAGAATGTAAATGTACAAAAAGTATGTGAAGTTGCGAGACGAAAAAGGCTTAACCGACTATAGGATAGCTAAGGAGACAGGGATTACAAAGTCAACTTTCACCGATTGGAAAAACGGAAGATGTCAACCCAAGGTCGATAAGCTTAAGATTCTAGCCGACTATTTCGGAGTATCAATTGAATACTTCCTAGAGGATTAACAAGTTATCACTATATATAAGGAAGGAGATTAACCGTGAAAGAAAGAGACATTAGAAAAGGTTATAAGGTTTTTGAATCCGATTGGATGTGTATGGATTTTCAATAGCATGAAGTTTTGAATATTCCAAACTTTGACAAAGAAATTTTCGAAGAAATTACAGGAATTGATGTTGATGAGGTGGAGTAATGAAGTTGAGCGATGAAGCTTTATTTAACCTTGCCTACACCCTTGTACAACTTATTAAAGAAGAAGAACAAAAGAACAGAAAACTAAATTGGATAAACAGAAAGGAACAGAAACATGATTAAAGTTGATGGAGTATCCCTTGAGATGCGTGGAACAATTAAAACTCTCAAAGACGACTTTATAAGAGTGGGAATTGGAGTTTACAAGGCACTTGAAGATTGTTTTGATGGCGATAGCGAAAAGGCTAATAGAGTATTTGATAGCATTTTTGAGAACATTAAAGGGCAGATAATAACCGCTGACGTTTTTAAAGAAGAAGATATTAACGAAAATCCTTTAACTGAATTATTGAGAAAGTGAGAAAAACTATGAGGATAGGAAGACACAGGATTAGACGATTCAGTATTGCATGGTTTGCGATAGTTGCCCTCACTCTATTCCTTACATACCTTATATTAGATTGGACGAGTTGGCAACTTGCAAGCATCTATAACTTTATCAAATATGCACTTTAAAAAGGAGAATAAAAATGGAATTTGGATACATTAATAACTGTACAGATATTGACGAATTGAACAATCGACTCAGAAAGATTCAAGATTCTTTAAACAGAGAAGATGCAAAGCTCGATGAAAAAAAGTTAAAGTTATCAAGGCTAGAAAGACATATGGAATTTTTAAAATATTCCATTAACTGTGCATATGACAACAATGATGAAGACATACAGGAAGATGGTTTTGAACTTTATGAATATATAGCTAAAGACAAGTCGTATGTTGAAGCTGATATTAGCTACGTGGACCTTCTCATAAAAGAGTTAAATGACGAAATAAACATGATTACAGATAGGCTCAGTTGGCTATGTTCACCATCAGATGAAGGGGAGGACTTTTAAATGGGTATAGGTGTATTAGTTCTAGGAGGAAGTGGAACAGGAAAAAGTAGCAGTTTACGCAACTTCACTAAAAATGAACTCGGAATCGTGAATGTTGTCGGCAAACCGCTACCTTTCAAGAACGATTTTAACATAATTAACACGGACAATTATGAAAAAATTGCAGATGTGTTGCTAAAAGCTAAGAGCAAAGTGATTGTCATTGATGATTCTCAATATCTCATGGCTAACGAATTTATGAGAAAAGCTACTGAACGAGGTTTTGACAAGTTCACGGATATTGCTAAAAACTTTTGGTCACTGATTGATTTAGTTCAAAGAAGACTACCAAGCGACACAATTGTTTACTTCCTACATCACACGGAGTTCGACAATGTAGGCAATGAAAAGGTGAAGACCATAGGAAAGATGCTTGACGAGAAAATAACCATTGAGGGACTATTTTCAATCGTGCTGAAAACTGTTGTTGATAATGGCAATTACTACTTCTCAACTCAGAATAACGGACACGATACAGTCAAGTCACCGATGGGAATGTTTGACAATGAGAAGATAGGCAACGATTTAAAAGCAGTAGACACAGCTATAAGAGACTATTACGGACTAGGACTAGTAGATGAAAAGAAGGGAGACAAGAATAATGCGTAGACCACAAGGTTATGACGAGCTAGAAATGACGTTTGAACGTAAGATAAAGCTACCTCCTGGCGGTTATGTATGCAAGATTAGAAGCGTTGAGGAATGCATTTCGAAGAGAGGTTCGGAACAAATAAAGGTTGAAGTTGACATTGCTGAAGGTGACTTCTTCCACTATTGGATGAATAAGTGGCAAGACCGAATCAAGGAAAAAGGCAAGGTCGGCTATCCTAAAGGCGGTACAGTTTACATTTTGACATATCAAAACGGCTTGCCGACTAACGGAGTCAACAAGACGTTCAAGGGATTCTGTGAAGCGTTCAAGCTGTCAAATGACTGCGAGATTAATTGGACTACAGGAGATTTTGGAAAGCAGTTTCAGGATAAGTTCATTGGTGTTGTATACAGAAACGTCGAAGATAAGTTCAACGGTCATAAGTTCATGCAACCTACAATCTCATACTTCACAACAGTAGACAAAATAAGAGCGAATGACTTTTCAATTCCTAAAGACAAACTTCTTGAGGATAAATCAAGTGGCGGTGATAGCTATGATTCATTCCCTGATTCATTCGCAACAGCAGAGGAAGACATTCCGTTTTAAAGGGTGAAAGTCATGACTAAGGATATTAACTATTCACTTAGTGAAGAAAATGCAGAACTCTTGTGTAAATACTTTCATCTAAACCACGACTATCTGAGTGAGGGTGAAATATGCGGACTGCTCGATAGACTGCTAGATGTCACCCTCACTCCGAAGAGTGGCGATGAAGGGATGCAAAGAATCGACTTGTCAAAGCTTCCTAACAAGCTCTATGAACTAAGAATGAACAAAGGGAAGAACATAAAACAGGTTGAAAGAGCAACAGGCATTTCATGGAGTGGCATTCATAAGTATGAAAACGGGCAGAATCTGCCATCACTCCTATCTGTGATTGCACTAGCTGAGTATTACGGAATGTCAGTGAGTGAATTACTAGGAGAGTATACACATGACTAACTCAAGACAGAAAGGAGCTAGAGGAGAGAGAGAACTTGCCAACATACTCAAGGAACACGGCTATGATACAAGGCGTTCAGTTCAATATTGCGGTGCTAATGGTGATGCTGATGTTGTCGGTATTGATGGACTACACATTGAATGCAAGAGAGTTGAGAAATTGAACATTGATAACGCTATGAAACAGTCAATATCAGATAGTCGTGATGGTGAAATGCCTTGTGTGATGCACAGGAAAAACGGCAAGAAATGGTTAGTCACAGTCACCCTTGAGGACTTCCTAAAACTATGGAAATTCACAAAGTGAACACATAAACAGGCTAATTTACGAAAAAAATACAATTTTAGCCAAAAAAGAACAATTTAAACTGCAAAATTTAGCTGAATTTTAGCCAAATTTTGGTTAATTAGCGATGGTTTTTATAAGAATTTATATAAATTTATATATTTATAGCTATTTATAGGCAAGG
>NFZC01005382.1_pt1 | contig 31861 bp, 37 predicted proteins | sample 1095391 | NCBI WGS metagenome assembly NFZC01 (sample SAMN03609890, study PRJNA323583) | gut metagenome | isolation source: feces | host: Rattus norvegicus | place: Denmark: Riget | collected 2013
CTGGCGTGATGGTAGCGAGGTCATCTATACCGGCGATCAGACTGCTGCTCCTGCTCCTAACGGTGCGGCTGAGGCTTTCTGGTTCGAGCCTGGCGATGAGACTTTCATCCTCTCCGCTAACCTGTACTCTGGTCCTAAGGATACTGAGTACAAGATGTTTATGACCACCAAGAAGCCCGACGAGCGTTCTCAGCAGAATCGGAACTACACCTTTGACCCTGCGTCTGCGGTGTTCACTCCTATTCCTCTGAAGTTCACCGACGGAAACTCCATGAACATCGGTATGTTCACCAAGGACGGCTTCTATTTCTACGGCGGCGCGATTACCTCTGGTATCGTTCCTAAGGGAAATTACGGAGCGTTCATCGAGGGCTTGACCGCCCAGCTGGACTGCCGTTGGCTCGTGTCTGAGCTTCTGGCTCAGGTTGGTGCCATCTGCATCACTCCCGAGGAGATCGAGCTGCTCAACGACGAGCAAAAGGAGAAGGCCATCGACCTTACTCCCGGTGCTCTGACTGCGACCACTCTCCTTGATGTTATTGACGGTAACATCGAGTAACCAATAGACCCCTCGCAAGAGGGGTCTTACTTTCTCTAAAAAAATTTTTGTGATATAATATATATAGAAAATGAGAGAGGGGTTGATGAAATGTACGGTGGCGTAGCAAAGACTTATTGTTTATGGAAGATGGATGGTCAGCCGTTCAAAGAGAAAAATGCGTGGTATGTAAATATGCTGCATCCGATTACCGGGCTGCCTAAAAAGGTCCGCTGGTACACAGATAAGGCACACGCCGATTTAATGCCCAAGCCCAAGAATGAGAAGTTCAAGGGCGCCTTTGTGGGTTTCGAGAACGCTGATGACTATGTTCTGTGCGTACGAGATATTGACCTCGCTCCTGGAGAAGCCGAAAAATACTTTCATTCCAACTGGCAGCGCGGAGGTAAGTGGCGTTTTGGTATGTTCTTTGGCGGCGTCTGGTATGCTCCCAAGGACGCCGAAATTCCCCCTATCCGCAGACAAGAGCGCATTTTCAGAGCCACTTGGCCTGAGTTCATCAAGGCTGCGCAGGCTCATGTACGGTCTATCGGTGGTTCTACTACTGGCTTTTGGTTCAAGGAGGCGGTTGAATGAGCGAAATTCTTGATAAATACCCATTCCTTGAAGATTACGGGGTTTACACGTATGCCGAGGCTGGCGACGATTTCGTGGACGATGTGCCACCCGGCTGGCGCCCTGTGTTCTTCGAGATGTGTGAGGAAATTAAAACTTTCCTCGAAAGCGAAAATGTCAATCCCAAACTATTGGTGTTTGACCAGGTGAAAGAAAAGTTCGGCGAGCTTCGTATTTATCATCATTTCAATGAGGATGAAGAGAATGGCGGGCAAGATGTCCCATCCTTCGTCCAGGAGAGCGTAGAATACATGATCGACTCTTGCTGCTCTAAAACGAAAGACCTTTGTTTTAAGTGCGGTAAGGCGGCAAATTGGCTCTCTACTGGTTGGATTCTACCCCATTGCACAAAGTGTGCGACTGAGTGGAATGACAACGCAAATCAACGCTATGGCAAAAATGAACCTCTTGAAAAGAGTTTCCGCCGCATTCGTCACGAAATTCCTTCCCAAACTTAAAGGTTGCCATAAAAAAATTTTTATGGTATAATAAATATAGAAAATGAGAGATGGCAAAAAGGCTTCCTCTGATAAGAAATTTTTGCCGGCACGCGATAAAATGGTGCGGTAAACGCCCATTTACTGTAAGGTTTGGTCGCGGCTGGCGCTACTTGATTAGTCTTCGCCGTCCCGTGTTTTCCCCATTAAGTGAATAGGCTCACCGGCAACATGAGGTTCCTTTTGATGAACAACATAACCTCTCGCCGCCCGAGGTGTAAGGGCGGCTCCAAGATGTTACTTCTCGCCGAAGTTCAGCCTTTCACATCGGCATAGTGCGGTTCCTTTTTAACAGAAAATAGGTTTTTTTCAAGTTTACCGCCCGCCACATTCTCTTCTACCGGCATAAGTTGTTCCTTTAAGAAAACCGCCTGATTGACAGTATTCTACAACTCGCCGGATTTTCCCTCTCCGACGCATAAGAGGTTCCTATCTTGTAAATGTTTTACAACTAAGCTACCTCTCGCGTCCTCCTCAATTCTCGGTTGCATAGATGGTTCCTTTTGCAGTAATGCACCAACCTGTTAACTTGGATTTTACCATCCGCAACCCATTTATCCCTTGCGCATAGATGGTTCCTTAAAAAAGGTAGACTTAAAATCTATATTGTTATACCATCCGCGCAACAAAGACAAAAAAACATAGGTAAAAAGTCCAGTCGTTGGCACATGAGCTTCCTGTTTTCTGAAACATATAAAAAACTATATGGTCTCCACAGGAGACCGTTAGCTCTCGCCGACCTGGCCGTTGCATAGTTGGGTTCCTCTCAAATTTTTTAATGGAAAAAGACTACCCACCGCGACGAACCGTTTCCTGTGGAGTGCTTTTCAAAAACTTCGGTAGTTGAAAAAATTCGAGCCTACGCCGGGGAGGCAATAACCCCGGCTTTTCATGGGGCTGCACTGGTTTCGACAGGGTTTGCAAGGCTTTGAAAATCTCGGGTAAAGATACACCGCCTCAAGGGTTCACCAAAAAATGAAACGACAACACTACTATCGTTGCTATCCATCCCGCTGCTTTCGCCCTTATGGCAAAGGTGGCTGCCTGAGTCTAAGACTCAATGGACGGGGTTGACCACTGACCTTGTCACCAAATAGTGGTAACTGTCGCAAGACTCCCCGAGTTTCCTGCATCTCTTCTCAAATGCAGGTGGTGGAGGACATAACAACCGTTACGTCCCTCGACTTATGTGCCAGCCGCTCGGTGCTAAGCGGTCGTTAAATGCTTAAATAATGCGGCTATCGAGTAAGTAATTTTCAGAGTAGTAGTGGATTTTGGACAGGGGTTCGATTCCCCTCAGCTCCACCAACTGACAACAGTTTTCCTTGCAAGTGTCTTACTTGCAAGGAAATTTTTTTTGTGATATAATATATATAGAAAGTGAGAAAGGGGTTATTCCAATGATTAAATTCAATATTTACGCTGGAATGAGCGGCGGGTTTGGCGGCGCCACCTACCAGGATACCTGTGAATTTCATGACAAGGAAGAGGCCGATAAGTATGCCCGCGAATGTGCTATCGAGGAATACACCTCTTATGAAGGTTGTCACGGTATTCGCTCATGGCGTGAGTGCGCCGCTGATTACCTGATTGAAAATGGTCTCATCGAAGATGAGGATGAGGCTGAAGAATATGAGTTCTCTGACAAGGAGCGTGAGGATATCGACGACATCTATACCGATGAAGTAGAGGGATGGATTGTCTACGAGGCTCGCGTTTATGACGAGGACCCCGATAAGGAGGAAGTCGATGCTGAACTTATTGCCCGCGATAGATGAGCTGCAGAAGCGGAAGAAGCATATCGAAAGTCTGTATCAGACTGAATTGGATGGTGTTAATCGCGCTCTCGAAATCCTAATACAGATGAACGAGGCTTGTCCCTCTTGCGGCGGACACGGTAAGAAACTCCGTGGCAGGAGTTGTGCCGAAGACGATAGACCCGACCCGAACGATCCCGCAGATTGGGTTAAATGTTCTGTTTGCGGCGGCACAGGTCGTTCACCCATTCAAAACAATCAACCTACAAAGGAAGGAGGCGAACAAATCGGTGATTTCATCTTTCGATAAGGAGTACGCGTTCCTGAGCAACTTTTACGAAACTCTCGTAGATTTTGAAGGACTCGTTTACCCCAGTTCAGAGGCGGCTTTCCAAGCTGCCAAGACCCTTGACCATCGCCTACGCCAAGACTTCACGGTATTAACTCCCGGTCAGTCGAAGCGTATGGGCCGTACAATCGACCTACGACCCGATTGGGAGAGTGTCAAAGAAGATGTGATGCTTCGCGTCGTCCGTTCTAAGTTTAACAGCAATCCCGAAATTGCTGAGAAACTTATTGCTACTTACCCTCAAGTCCTCGTCGAGGGCAACCATTGGCATGATAACACTTGGGGAGATTGCTCTTGTGCTCGTTGCCGTGACATCCCCGGTAAGAACCTGCTTGGGCAAATTCTCATGACGGTACGCGATGAGCTTCGTACTGCGGCTGGGTTGGCATAAAAAAATTTTTATGGTATAATATATATAGAAAATGAGGAAAGGTGGTTTTCATATGTTTGATAACAGAAGTTTGTTTGGGTATGTCAATGACAACCCCGCTATGCGAAATGCCTACGACATGATGGTCCTGGACCAGATTGAGAAAGACGACAAAGAGCTGGCACTTCAGAAGATGTATGGCGACCAGGCCAAGGCCGAGGAACTCGCCGATGAACCTTTTTAAGCGGTACGACCTCTACTTAGGGCCTTCCTTGGACGAAGCAGAACTTCAAATGCGCTGCGTGACATACGACAAAGCTATGGAGTACATTTCCAAGTACGCTAAAGAACGCGGCCTCGGACACTACTTCCGCTCCTGGGAGATGCCCTCTGGCGACATCACCGTAGATTACGGTTCCCACACGATGTTTTTCTTCCTCATTCCTATCTTTAATTATACTGCCGTTGTGACAGCATTCTTGCCTTCGCAGTTTCAGTCTGTCAATCCGGCATTATAATACCAGTGGGGTGGGTATGTAGGCGAAAAACTTCAACCTTGTACGAATTTTCAGTTTTCGTATCCTATAACGCCCATCCCATACAACTAAATACAGAGGAGGTATGTGTATGTTCTTTGGAGATTTTTGTGGAGGGTTTGGAGATTTTGAGACCTTGTTCCGCGATGTGGACTTGGACAAATACTGTATCAGGTTTTGGTATCACCCCGATAACGAACCCGAGGGCACCGAGATCCTCCTCTACAAGAAAATCGTAGGCTATACGCTGTTGCCTAACGATATTATGATTCACCTCGTGAATGTTGAGGGTGTCGATGATACCTCTGACAACGCCGAGTTGGTCAAAGAAAATGGCGTCCAGTTTTACCTGCTTTCCCGTCTTTGCGGTAGACATGGCTTCGAAATCATCCCAAGCGACCAAGATTTCTAAGACGGAACAACAACTCAATATAATATGGATTAAAAGGAGAAATTACTGTGATTTTATTCATGATTCTTCTGGCAGTTCTTGCCATCGCTGCTTTTGTCATTCTGACCGCTGTAAGCAAGAGCCTTGCCAAAGACTCTGACGAGTATTATCAGCGTAAGGCCAAGTCCATCCGTCGTATTCGTTTCCTCGTCTGCGGCATAATCGTTGCCGTTATGGCAGTAACCTGTGTCATCGGCGGTGTCCGTATCATCGACCAGACCGAGGTCGGCGTCGTTAAGACCTTTGGACAGATTTCCAAGACCATTGATGGCGGTCTGAACTTCGTAAATCCCATGACCGACTCCGTGGCTATGGTTGACCTGAAGGTTCATAAGCAGGAGCGTGGTTTCGCTTCCTATACTAAGGATGCTCAGCCTGTTGCCGCTTCCGTTGAGTTCCAGACCGAGGTTGTAGAGTCCCGCGCCGCTGAGATTATCGCAGACTATGGCTCTCAGGAAGCCATGGAGGAAAAGCTCGGAAACCTGGTTGAGGAGCGCACCAAGATTGTGCTCGCCAAGTATTCCGCTATGCCTCTGCTCGAAAACCGTTCTAACCTGTCCGCTGAGGTAAAGGCTGAAGTTGAAATCCTGGAAGAGACTTTCCCTGTAAACTTCACTACCGTGATTGTCCGCGATATTGACTTCTCCGATGCTTTCGAGCAATCTGTTGAGGCTAAGATGACTGCCGAGCAGGCTGCCCTCAAGGCCGAGCAGGATAAGAAAACCGCGGTGATTAAGGCTCAACAGGAAGCTGAGGTTGCCGAGATTGAGGCTAAGGCTGCAATCGCTAAGGCAAAGGGTGAGGCCGAGTCTCTGGAGATTACCCGTCAGGCTTTACAGAATATGCCTGAGACCTGGATTCAGCAGCAGTATCTTGAGAAGTGGGACGGCGTCCTGCCCAAGATTATGACTGATGGTTCCAACCTGATGATTACCCCCAATCTGGGCGAGTAAATAAGATAAGAAACCCCAAGGCTTCGGCCTTGGGGTCTCTTTTTGCATCAAAAAAATTTTTATGGTATAATATATATAGAAAGTGAAAGGATGTGAGAAATTATGGCTTACTTTGCATTAGTTACCAATATCGAGAATGTCCACAAAGATGAAAATTCCGATCGCCTGTATTTAGGCGAGTGCTTCCGCGAGGGCGTAATCGTAGGACCAGATATGCAGACCGGTGATAAGGTAGTGTATTTGCCAACCGACGGTAAGATTGAGCACTGGTTCGGCGACAAGTTGGCCCTGTTCCGCCATAACGAGGATGGCTCTCCTGGTGGCGGCTATGTTGACGACAACGGACACATCAAAGCCATCAAGCTCCGCGGCAACCAGTCCTCCGGTGTTGTCATCAAATACGAGCGTATCGTCGAGATCTTCGGCGAGCAGAATTGGAATGTCGGCGACCAGGTCTCTGAAATCAATGGCAAGATGTTCTGTTCCAAATATATTCCTAAGAAGCAGCGCACTCCACAGGAGGGCGGACTCAAGACTTCTTATAAAGGCCGCAAGGCTGAGGGTGTGACTTATCCTGAGTTCTCTATGCACTCCGATACCGCCCAGTTGGCTTATAACCTCGACGCTTTCAAAGAGGGCGACGAGATCAACATGACTCTGAAGATGCACGGTACTTCCCAGCGTTCTATGAATACCTTTGCAGTTATGCCACGAGGCTTCCTACGCCGCCTCTTCCGTATACCAGCTAAGACCAAGCCAGCATATGTTCTCGGCACCCGCCGTACCGTTGTGACCTCTATGGACGGCGGCTTCTACGGCAACGATGAGTTCCGTATTAAGCATCATGAGAAAATCAAGCCATTCGTTGATCCTGGCATGGAAGTGTTTTACGAGGTTGTAGGATACTACGGCAACGGCGAGTCCGACACTATTATGCCAATCGGCGACAACACCAAACTCAAAGACAAGGCGTTCTCCAAACTGTTCGGTCCTAAGACTGTATTCTCCTACGGCTGTGAGCCAGGTCAGTCTGAGATGTATGTCTACCGTATCACTTCCGACAACGGATTGGTCGAGTGGACTCCTGACCAAATCACTGAGTGGTGTAAGAAAGCCGGCGTAAACCGCGTGCCTATCATCGAGAACTTCGTGTTCACTACCGTGGAAGACCTCCAGAACCGTATCAACAAATACTTCGAGGATTTGGTTGACCCAATCGGCGGCCATGTCAAGGAAGGCGTTGTTGTTCGTATTGTCAACCGTCGTACTTTCTCCGCTTATAAGTCCAAGACTTACGAGTTCAAAGTGCTCGAAGGCATCATCAAGGAGGACGCTGACGCACCTGATATGGAAGAGGCGCAGGATGAAGCAGTTGAAGTTTAAGGGTTTATCTGGTTCAACCCTTGATGAGCTGGCTGAACAGCTTGAACGATTCGTTGAGGAGGAAACTGCCGCCAATCACGGCAGTTTCCAACTCATCGATGTTAAATACCAGAAGGGGTACCGCACTATGCATCATGCAATTATAATTTACGAAGTATAACATAGTTCAAAGTTTTCAAATGAATAGGAGAGAAAAGCATGAATAGAAAAATAACTTTCAGTAAGACTTGGATCAATGGAATCGCTGCTGGCGTCGCCCTTTCTATCGCAGGTGCCGCCTCAATTATGTGTAGCGCGGGCATTGAAAATCAGTCCGTTGCCACCCTCGTTAAGTCAGCCATCTTCCCGATGGGCTTGATGCTCATTGTATTTTCCGGGTTCTCGCTGTTCACCGGTAATGTCTATAACTTCGCAAGGGTTCCGAAAATGTCCCTCTCCCGATACATCGCGTTGTTGACCTGTAACTGGTTTGCGAACTTTCTTGGCGCATTTTGCGTAAGCCTGGCGATTGCGATGACCTGCAAGAATGTCTATCCCGAAGTTTTTGCAACCATCGCCGAGAATAAAATCGCTCCGGATCCTCTGCTCTTGCTATCATCTGGTATCTTCGCTAATATGTGCGTGTGCCTTGCAGTAGCTCTGGCGCAGAAAGCCCAAACACTCATCGCAAAAGCACTATGTATCTTCATCCCCGTTTCGTTCTTTGTTTGTATGGGATGGGAACACAGTATCGCTAATATGTTCTACCTGCCCTACGGTATATTGATGGGCGCCAACATTACTGTCGGTCAGGCAATCTTCTTCAATCTGGTTCCTGTAACAGTCGGTAATATCATCGGCGGCATCATTATTCTCCTACTTGTATCGTACAATGCGAAGTCTGAGGCGTAAGTCTCAGACTTTTTTTCATGTACCTTTTAGTTGCGAGAAAAAAATTTTTATGATATAATATATATAGAAAGTGAAAGGAGAGTGTTTATGAGCGAATATAAGATTTTCCAGCCGATGAAATACGCAACTGCTAAGAAAATCGAGGTTCTGAAAGAGGCTCTGGCTTCTGACAACTACGGCATCGAGTTGAAGCTCGACGGCAGTTCTTATATCCTCGCCAAAGATATGGATGGCTCTGTCCATTTGTATGGCGATAAGATTTCCAAGAAAACCGGCGAGATTATCGACAAAATCGAAAATGTTCCCCATCTGAAACAATACGCCGAGGACAACTTCCCTAACGGCAGCCAGTTGATTGTCGAAGTTACCTGCCGATATAACTGGACCGAAGGTCGCTGGGAAGCACGCTCCAACTCCAAGTATGTCAACTCTATCATGCTGTCCGCGCCTGCAAAAGCTATTCAGCGTCAGCAGGAAACTGAGTTGTGCGGTGCATATGTGTTCGATGTCCTGTTCTGGGACGGCGAAGCATATTATGATAAGGACTTCGCTGAGCGTTACGAGTTTCTCAAAAAGCTGGAAAGCCTTGAATACAACCGTAACTATCCTTGGCTGTCTTTCGCCGAACTCATCACTGAGAACAAGGCTGAAAAGATTGCCGAGTGGCTGGCCGCTGGCGAAGAGGGTGGTGTGCTGAAAGCACTTCACTCTATCGGAAAAGTTTCTGCAAAGCACGCCGTTTCTGAAATCGGCTCCACCGCTAAGCGCCCGATGCATACTACTTACAAAATTAAGCAGGTCGACACTGTCGATGTTGTCATCATGGATACCGAGTTGCCGACCAGAGCTTATACCGGCAAAGACCCCGACAATTATCCTTATCGCGACGAAGAGGGCAATCCTGTCAACCGTCTGTGGGCACTCAATATGATTAACGCCTTTACCATTGGCCTGTACGACGGTGAGCAGTTAATCAAGATTGGCACTGTTGCCAGCGGTCTGGACGATACTGTCCGTTCTACTGCGTTTGAAAACCCCGACGAGTTCATCGGCCAGGTCATCGAAGTTGACTGTATGAGTATTGACAAGGAAGGTAGAAGTCTGCGCCATCCTCGTCTTATGAAGTTCCGCCCCGATAAGGAGGCAAGACATTGTACCATGGAGGTGGTATTCGCATGATGAATTTCATTCTCGGCGCGCTCGTCGTCATCTTCGGCCTGTGCATCGGCTATGCCATCGCTACCGAGTCCCAGGAAAGGAGGAAGCGCAAATGAAGAAAGAAACTAAGGCTTTGATTGCTTTGATTTGTTCCGCTATCGTAGCAACTGCAATCTCTGATACCGCTGTTAAGTACATGACCAAGAAGTACCTGGCTGCAACGGAGGCGTAATCCATGAGAATTTTTTCCCAAAATGTAAACGGCGTCCGCGCCCGTATCAAAGGAGGCTTAGAGGATGCCATCAAAGCAACCAATCCTGACATTATCTGCTTGCAGGAGTTTAGAGCCAGACCTGATCAAGTACCAAAGAGTTTCTTGTCAGGATACAATGGATACTACTCCATCCATGACAAGCCTGGATATGCGGGAGCGGCCACCTTTGTTCGAGCTGGACTGGACCAACCTTTCCTTGCAGTTGACGACTTCCCCGACGGAAGTGAAAGAGGTCGTGTGTCCATCTTGGACTTCAAAGAGTTCAAACTCATTAACAGCTATTCCCCAAATTCTGGTCAGCGGCTTGAGAAACTTGAGAGACGCGTTGAGTGGCAAGAGCAACTCTGCCGATACATCAAGAGCCAAATGAAGCCTGTTATCCTGTGTGGCGATCTTAATGTTGCCCCACTGAAAATGGATAGTAACACTCAGTCCAAAGCCGGCACTTCGTTCGCCGAACGCAAGGCTTTCCAAGATATTCTCGACCTCGGCTATGCCGACGTCTTTAGAGAAATGAATCCTGACCTGGTGCAGTACACCTGGTTCAGCAACCAATACAACTCGCGAGAGCAGAACAAAGGTATGCGCCTCGACCAGTTCGTCATCTCCCAGGAGCTAATGCCCAAGGTTGAAAAGATGTACCATGAGTACGATGACAAGCTGATTGCCGGCTCCGACCATGTTCCTATCATTCTCGATATTAACATCTAAGGAGGATTTCCATGAAGGAGAAACCCGATAAGTTCGAACAGAATGTTCGTGCTGGTAAAATCAATTAGGAGACTGCCGAGGAGCTAATTAAGCTCCATAAGGAAAACAAGCAGGTTATGGAACGCCTTGAGCCAGAAATTATGATTAAATATCATAATGATGCCGCTCGCCCAGTCAAACAGGCTCATCTCGGAGAATGGTTTGACCTGCGCGCCGCAGAGGACTACCATCTGGAGCCCGGCCAGCGTTATATGATTAGCCTGGGCGTAAGCATTCATGTTCCTTACGGCTATGAAGCGATTCTGGCGCCTCGCAGCTCTACTTTCAAGAATTACGGTATTATTCAGACCAACGGTATCGGCGTTATCGACGAGAGTTACTCCGGCGACGGCGACATTTGGATGATGCCAGTCTGGGCAACCCGTGCGGCTGACATTAAGGCAGGCGACCGTGTCGCGCAGTTCCGTATTCAGCGCAACCAGGGCAGTCCTCGTCTGAAAGAAGTCCGCTATCTCGGTGATACTAACCGTGGCGGCTTCGGTTCTACTGGAGTAGAGTAATCACTCGGGGCGGGAAACCGCCCCGTTTTCTTTTAGGAGGAAATATGAAAATATTAAGCGGTAAAGAACCAGCCGCGGAAATCAAAAAAGTGTGCCGTCAAACGGTACGCAATATGGGTTTCCAGCCATGTCTGGCTATCATTCAGGTTGAAGGTAATCCGGCCAGCGATAGGTATGTCAGAAATAAGATGAAGGATGCTGAAGAGTGCGGCATTAAGGCAGAGCTTTTCCTATATAAGCAAGATGTTACTCAGCAAGAGTTGCTTGCGCATATTCAGCATCTAAATACCAGTCCTGACTACCACGGCATTATTGTCCAGTTGCCCTTGCCCAAGCACATCAATGAAAAGCTTTTGCTCGACAGTATCAATGTGCAAAAGGATGTAGACGGCCTCAGTATCATTTCTCAAGGAATGTTGTTCACTGGTCGTAAAGGCTTTGCGCCTTGCACCCCAGAGGGCGTTATTCGCCTCTTTGATTATTATAATGTGCCTCTGGAAGGTAAGTCCGCTCTTGTTGTTGGGCGCTCTAACCTAGTCGGCAGCCCTCTCGCTCGTCTGCTTCAAGATAGAGGTGCCACGGTAACGACATACCACACCAAGACTCCCGAGCTGTTCCGTCAGACCGATATGCCATACTATGACATTCTGTGTTTCTGCACCGGCCAAGGTAAGGCGTACAGCAAGTATGACCTCGACAATTTCAACCAAAATCATCAATATTACATAGCCGATGTGGGTATTGCGTTCGACGAGGAGGGGAAGATGTGCGGCGATTTCGATCCAAGGGATATTTGGGATACGGACCCCATCAATTATACACCCATGCCCGGCGGCATCGGGTTGATGACCAGAGCCGTACTGATGGACCATGTAGTAACGGCAGCGTGTGTTCAAGCAGCAATTTCGAAAGGGATGGTATCAAAATGGAAATGAAAGTAAACACTCCGCTTGACCAGCAGATGCAAGAGCTGGAAAAGAAAATCCATGACGTTAACGAAAATCAAATCAAATACAAGAATGAAATGCGGCAGCTTCAGGCGCAGAAAAGAGAATTGTTGAAACAGGGATGTCTGCGCTTCGTCGGCACCTGCTGGAAACGGCAGCTCAAGGATGGCTCCCTGTACGCCTGCATTCTGCGAGTTCCTGAAGAGGAACATACTATGACATCTACTCACTTCAATGAAAATCAGTTACCCGCTCTGTTCGTTGACGAGTCTGAACCGTCTCTCGATGCAATCTATGAGGATACCTTCTTCCGCGGCTACATCCCAGGAGAGGGGCGTACGCCATTTACGGAGGCCCCTGCCCAGTCGATTACGTTGGACGAGTTCAGGGGAGCTCTGGCACGGAAATATACCGAGATTGACAACATGGTGTTGCTGGCAGGGCTGTCGCGGCCGCCTGTGCCGAAATCTGAAAACTGACCCTTACCCGTTTTTTTGAACAAAATTGCAACATCCAAAAATTTTGGTTGCAGTAAAAAAATTTTTGTGTTATAATATATATGTAAAGTAAAGGAAGACATTCCGATACTTTCACCCAGAAAACCCGCACCGTCCGCGATGACGGGCGGTGTATCATATAAGACTTGCCTCGGAGCGCCTGCTGGCTACCAACCTGCTTCCGTTCTTTAACGAGGACGGGAAACGGGAAGCCCGGCGTCGACACTCATAAGTTAGGAAAAGCTCTTATGCCCGCTTCATAATCTTTTTCTCGTAGCAACAGGTGGTGCTGATCTACGCAGAGTGTCTACCGAGGCAAGTCCTGGAATCCCCAAGTCTTTGACTTGGGGATTATTTTTTTGAAAGGAGAAGATTCTGTGGCAAACATTATCTCATACAACTATGACAGAATCATTGCCGAGAAGCCGCACTATGCAGGACGAATCAGCAGAGAGTTCCTGAGCTTCAACGGCACTAAGTACACAGAAGGCGTCAAAGGCATTGCTAATGCTTACATCCCTTGCAATGACCACTATCTCATCATCAATGAGAAAAATGCCCTCTATGCTATGTTACTGCAAACTTCTATTGAATTGGAAATTTCTAACCCTTATTTTTCCAACCCTCTTCGTAATTTCGATAAGTGCGTGCAGCTGCTGATGCCATACGATTTGGAAGCCGATTGTGTTTCCTCTCGTTTTTACCGGGGGATATTGCGGGGAGCCGGCGTAAAAGACGATACTCGCAACGCCCTCAATTCTAAAGCGTTTAAGGACCTTTTCCAATACGAATTAACTTCTCGCTACGAATGCGTGAACGAAGAACTGGGCGGCCATTACGAAGAGTCCTATATCGCAGCAGTCGGCGCAGAACTGTTCCAGGAAATTATGGATGAAGAGGAAGAGAAGTCCGGTGGTAAGTTGACCATGACTGATTTCATGCGCGCCCTCATTCAGGAGAAGTGCGCTAATATCCTGCGTTCTCAATATGGTTGGGAGTTCCGTTACCGTGAATACGATGATATTGTTGTCAATGAGGATATGATGTTCATGGTAAGACTGGCTTTCCCTGAACTGGCAGCGCTGGTCGACGAGGCACGCAATACAATGGTTAATGGGGAGGGCTTCGGTCCTGCACTGGGTATGAAAATTATGCAGTCCGAGGACACTAATCCTATTGCACATTCCGAGATTTATAAGGCCGCTAAGCGCCGCGGCTTACAGCAGATTGAAGAGATGATTGATTATTCTGAAGAGGAGGAAGCCCGCTATATCAAGCGCCATAAAGATGAAAGCCCTTGCGATGATGTATTAAAGGATGCCTATGTCCATACTCTCGTTCGTGAGTTCTTATCTAAGGCAAATGATAAGCGCGGCGTTGAACCTGCGGAATACATTGTCGAGCGAGACATTTACGAAATCACCATCTGCATTCGTAACAAGCAGATGCGTTGGCACTAATACAATCTCTCAATCAATCTACAAGCGCTTTAATTGAATAAATACTGTTAACCGAAGATTGAACCATTTTCTCCGGTTGATTTGTTGTACCCATTTTTCTCCCCTCATCTAAATTTTACACTAAAGAATTTTCCCATAGTATTCAGTGTAAAATTCTATCGAAGAAATATTTTATTTTTGATGTCATAGAACACTTATTTATAATGAAACCAGTAACGAGAAAGGAGGGTAATAATGGCTCAGAAGTTAGTTAAATACAAAACTGGTGATTATGGCGTTATCCAGCGCGGCTGCTCCTTCATGATTCCCGTGTAGGTGAAGAACGAGTTGGATGAACCGCTCGATTTGACAGGATATTCGGCTTGTTTTACCGCAAAGAAAGTTAAAACGGATTTTGACCGCCACGACGACTTTGCATATATCCAAAAGGATATTACAATCCAAAATCCAACACAGGGCTTGTTCTATATCGAGCTGACGAGTTATGATACCGACTTCGAACCTGGTGATTTCTATTTCGACATTGAAATCATTCACGACACCAACGGCATGGTTTGGCGTCTCTGTACGCTTAACTTTAAGCTGGACGGCGGTCCTTCTAACCGATTTGTCAATAAAGGCATCGGTCAACTCCCAACTGGTGATATGATTTCTGTCATCACTCTTTCCGAAGGCGCCCCAATCGTTGTCATCGCCCCGACTTTGAGTTTGGACTCTGCGGTGTTCGCTCAGGTAGCTACGCTGATGGGTAAGGTTGAAGAACTGATTTCCAAAGTAGAAGCTATGGAAGAGGAACACGAACAATGCACACAGACCCACCAAGGTCTAAGAGATGATATTGATGACATCAAGGAAGCCCTTGGTATGTAACATACAACGGAAAGTTTGTATGGAATAAAAATCAACAGAAAGGAGTGCCGCAATGGCTAAGAAAATTGCTGTCAAAAAGATAGAACCCGTCGAATTCGAAGACCTCCACCGCGGTACATCCGTGACTATTCCAGTGGTCATCAAAAAGAAAGACGGAACTTCTTTCGACCTCAGTGACTACGAGGTCCACTTCACACTGAAACCAGCACAATACGATTATGATTATGACGACATTCGCGCCTATGTGTGCAAGGTCGTTGATGTGCCCGCCGAGATGGCGGCAAAAGGTCGCTTTAATGTCAACCTTTCCTCTAAGGAGACATGGCTGACTCCTGGCGAATACTTCTTTGATATTATGCTGACTAAGAACCATAGCGTTGCGCGTCTCTGCCTCTGCAAGACAAACATCGTCGGCGGTCCTACGAATTGCACAGTTGACCATGAAACCGGCGAAGCGATCTTTATGACCGATGCTCTGTCACTAACTCCAGAGGGTACAAATGGTCTGATATTCCAGACTAATCTCGTTAGCGACCCGCCGAAGCATATGATCGAAACACTGGAATGCGATCCGTCATATCTGGTTCAGCCAATCGGCACTGGTGAAGATCCTCGTCGCAATCTTAAACTTCGCGTCTACGGACCTCGTTTGAGTTTCCCTGTATACGCACGCATCCCTCATGATGCAAATATTCACCCAATCTATTTCGGCAACTATTACAAAGCCGAGCTTCCTGATATCTGCCCCGTTGTTGGAATGGTTATGCAGGTAAAGAACCGTGAAATCACCATCAAGTCTCCTCTCAAAGAGATGAATATGATGTTCTCTGATATTCATATTCAGCATTCTCCAGAAACCACCAACGGTAATTCCGCTTTTGTCGGCACAACCGCTAAATCCGTTTGGATTGGCGATAATGTTGACGCTGGTCAAATCCACTGGCAGCTCTTCGAGGGTAACGACGTGATTGACATCGCTGGCAATTACTTTATTGAAGATGACAACGGCGGCTATATCTACTTCATGTTGACTGTCAACTGGTATAACTGGATTGACGTTGGCACTTACAGAGACACTCCAGAAGAGGATGATGAAACAGGAACACCCCCTACTGGTAAAACTTATGCTTCTGTGAATGAAGAAATTTGGCCTCCAGATATCTTCTACGGAGAAGATTGGGAAAAACAGTAATACTAACAGAACTTTGTCCTGTGTTCTGTGAAGTATAACCCTGAGTAAAAGGATAATATAAACAGGAGGTGCTCAACAGATGGGCTATAAATTCGTCAAGCACCTTGAGTCTGCGAACTACAACCGTAAGTTGTTCTTCCTCGACCGAGGCGCAATCGATCTTCCTCCTATTGTCAATCTGACCGACATTATGCCGGGTTCTGAATCTCGCTCTCTCTCCACTGGTGAGAAGTGGGTTCTGAATACTCACTATAAGTGGGTATGGATTGGCACTGGAGACTGTTGCTGTTCTGGCGGCGGCGCAAGTCCCGACGACGGTGGAACCACCGTCCCGGGTGAAGAGCCAGCTATCGAGGGTGTGACCCTCACTCCTATGAATATCACTGTTGGTCTTGGCGCAACAGTGGCGTTTAGTGCGTCCATTCAAGGTAACTCTGCTCTGACACAGGGTATTACCTGGACCATTAAAGGTCAGAAATCTGCCAATACAAAAATCTCTGCTGATGGTATCCTGACAATCGGCGAAAATGAGACAGGCAAAACTATTACCGTTCGAGCTACTGCTCAGGGTGATACTTCTAAGTACGCGCAGGCGGTCGTTACCGTTGACTTTGAAATGGAAGACCCCACAGCTGAACTAATCACTAATGTGATTATCGCTCCTCGCGAAATTGAGGTTATCCGTGGCCGTTCAGTGCTGTTCTCAGCTACTGTTCTTGGCGCCAATTTGGTAAACCGTGACGTCATCTGGGAAGTTAGCGGTATGTCCAGCAATACCACCAAAATTGACCAGACTGGTAAGCTGATTATCGGTTCTGACGAGATGAATCGTCTACTCGTCGTTCGTGCCACAGCCGCTGGAAACACAAGCGTTTCCGATTCCACTACAGTCTCTACTGTATTGGAGAGTGACGCTAATAACCCGATGGCGGTTACCGGCGTGAGAGTTATCCCAGACACTGTGCGTGTCGGTCAGGGATACTCCACCAAGTTCGCCGCTATCGTTGACGGCCAGATGAATCCTCCACAGGATGTTCAGTGGAAAGTAGTTGGTACTACTGATTCAACTACCAGAATCACTTCTGATGGAGCCTTGTTCGTCGGCGAAAATGAGAAGGTTGGTCTACTGACTGTTATCGCTACTTCTGTTTACTCTCCCGACATTTTCGGTGAGTCTGATGTTCAGGTTCTCGATAAAGACGACCCTGACGTTCAGGAAGAGATTAAGCAGAAGACAGTTACTGCCGTTCTGGTAGTGCCGGATTCCATCGACATTCCAGAGAATACTCTCAAGGTTTTCTCTGCTATCGTTATCGGCAATAACGACCCATCTCAGGCCGTTACTTGGAAGCTGGAAGGCGCCAATGTTCAGACTACCTATATCACTGATCAGGGTGTTGTAATTGTCGGCCGCGGCGAAACCGCTAAGGTTCTCAAGGTCATTGCAACTTCTGTTCAAGACCCAAGCAAGGCAGGTATTGCATATATCAATGTGCAAGAGCCATCCTCTGAGCCGGTCACCGGTATTGAGGATGTGCCTAAAGCTCCTCTCGGCGCAAAGTACGTTCGCCAGCGTCTCGCTAATGGCGAAAGTGCATGGGTACTTCTTCCAGAAGAGGTCGAGGAAGGACCAACTGAGCCAGATCCCGAAATTCGTGATATCCAGGTTGACCCTGAGAGTATCACTGTCGCGCCTGGTTCTATTATCTCCTTTACTGCGAGAATGGACGTTACCGGCGATATCTCTGACGAAGTGAAGTGGTCTATTAAAGGTAACGACGCAGACGGCACTCACGTACGTCAGGACGGCCGTGTATTCATCGCTGAAAATGAAACTTCCAAGTTGATCACTGTACGTGCTACATCTATCTTGGATTCTACCAAGTATGGCCGCGCTACGGTCGCCGTGGATAAAGATGCTCCGTTGGTTACTCTGGTCACCAATGTGAAGGTCATTCCCTCTGACGCCGAGATCATCCGTGGACGCAAGATGCGCTTCCAGGCTATCGTTAGCGGCGTCAACATCACTAACCCAGACGTTCGCTGGTCTATCACTGGCCAGAATAGTGGCGAGACTACTATTGACGAGGACGGTATTCTTTCTGTGGCCAACGCCGAGAGTTGCAGCGTCATTATTGTGACTGCTACATCCCTGGCTGATCCCACTAAGTCTGCTACTTGTGTTCTGTCAGTTATCCCACCGGAGCAGGCCACAAACGTGTGGGAAATTAAGGGTATCAAGATTGTTCCTGAGAATCCTACTGTTGGTCAGGGACGCAATACCAGAGTGACTGCTATTATCAGCGGTATTAACAATCCTCCGCAGGATGTTATCTGGGAAATGATGACCAAGACAGATGCCGAGACCCACGTCACCAGAGACGGTCTGGTATTTTGCGGCACAAGAGAAATTGTCGGCCGCGATCTGCTGGTTCGTGCAACTTCTGTATATGACCCAACCTATACCGCGACTGTTGGCATTCGCGTGTTCTCACATGATGACCCAGCAATTGATGAAACCACGGTCCTCGCCGTCATTGTTATGCCTGATCTAGTTGAATCCAGCAAGGGCTCAATGATTACCTTTAATGCCACTGTGCTCGGAAACAACAACCCTCCCCAGGATGTTGACTGGGTTATCTTTGGTAATAAGTCTGCAAAGACTACCATCGACAAACTCGGTGTGCTACGCATCGCTTCTGATGAAATCGCCAAGGCGATAACTATCAGAGCTACCTGCAAGGGTAAGTTCTCTGACAAGTATGGTGACGCTTTCGTTACCTTAACTGAAAGTCAAACCGATCCAAAGACAGGTATTCCCGATGTACCAGAAGCGCCGCTCGGCAAGGATTACATCCGTCGTCGTGACCAGAGTGGTAAGGCTATCTGGGTTGAGCATATTGCTCCTCAGGGTTCAGGACGCGGCGGTTATCTCGGCACTTATGACAATAAGGCTGAGATGGATGAGCTTTTGGTATTCCCTGATGGTGCCGCTGAGGGCGACTTCTGCATCATCTCTCACGATGAAACACATGGGTCATTCCCCTCTATCTGGACCGCTGTTGGAGAGCCAGGCAATCTCCATATGGAGTTTGATGTCGTGCTCGGTCGTCCATTCCGCCTCGGTGATAAACTGGACATTCTGAACGTCCTCGATAATGAAGTCCATGCTTCCAATAAATTCCGTGAGATTGATGTTCTTGACGACTTTGATACTAACGAAGTTCGTTGGGAACTTCATGAGTGCCCATCCGCTTGGAAACTGGTCACAGAGCTGCATCCTGGATTCTGGAATATGATTAAGCATAATCCGGACAGATTCAAAGCTCTCATCGGAATGGACCGCCATACCGGCGCCGTGAAGATGTATTTGACCTGCTTCACAGACGATCACGAGTTCGCTATCCCGGTTTATACTGAGGATATCGAGAATCCTCGTCCGATTAACAATACCTTGTCCTGGAGTAATACCATCTCGAACGGTTACAACTTTGTCGCCGCAAATGAGCATGAGTTTATTCAGTATGCATTTGATCCAAATAACTTCACTTTGAGCATTCTTCAGCAGAACCTGCTTCCTAATGACGTTGTACCTGGTGTTTCTCCCTGGGCGACAGTCGTGGGCGAATATACTATGCTGGCAAATGGCGAGATTATTGGCCCTCTGGCTAATGTTACCGACCCAACTGGCTATCTGTGGGTCGCCAACCGCGAGCACTTTATGATTGGCTCTGCCGGTGACGGAACTCAGATGTTCTGCTACTCAATCGACACTGAAGATTGGTTCATTTTTGATGTACCGGCGGGCAGCAAGGCTAACTATCAGTTTGCTACTGACTTGAACGAGCGTTATTTCATGATGTTCATTGATGGCACTCATGCTGTCTGGGGAGACCGTATTACTCATGAAATTAAACAGGTTATCTGGAAGCCGACCGGATATAGCGGCTTGTCAACACCTACTCATCTGACTCGCCCTTCAATCTCTGTGGATGGTAAATACTATTTGCATACCTCTACCAATGAATCTACTCCTGTGTTCTCTACTTTCGATTTCGACACTGGAGACTTCGTTACTGAGGCACCAATGAGAGGAACAAGCTCTTCTGCTATTGGTCTGAGCAACGGCCGCAGAGTATTTACGAACACTCCTGAGGGTCAAATCACTCTCTGGGATATCGCTTCCAATGGTACTCTGAGTGTGCGCCATCAAGAGACTCCATTCGCGGCGCGTTATGTTGTCCACCCAACTGGCTACGGTAACAACCTGATGCTGGCCAAGGTTGAAGATAAGGCTGACTGCCCAGTGTGGTACATCTACGATTGTGACCAGGAAAAAGTCATTGACCAGTCCGCATTTACTGCGCCATGGTGTGTTCAGACCAACCCGCAGGGTAAGGGCTGCGCGTATCGCGTTGATACTTCTGCCGGCCCACGTTACTTGTTGACTTATGGTGATGGTTCCGGTGACGGTCTGATTCTGGAACGTAACATGGTAACAGATGACGGTACTTGGGGCGAGTACAGCATACCGTTCGGCGGATTAGATAATGACAAGAATCATTACCATCAACCGCTGCTGCTGAATAACGGCCAAATCCTTGTTACAACTGATAAGGACGGCAATCCTCACGGCTACGATATGATTAACCATGAAGTGGTTGACTTGTCAGACTTCAATAACCCCGGAGAGGCTGACGGCGATAATAACATGGTTCAGATTGACGACAACCATCTGGCGTGGTGCACACACGAGGGAATCACCATTTACCGCATTGAGGCAAATGGCGACAGAACTGAGATCCTGTCAATTCCTGAGCAGCAAGGTGTCGTCATGGGCTTTGGTACACGTCCAGACGTAGGCGAGTAAGGAGGTATTAGATGGCTTACCCGATTCATCCAAGTAAAAGTGATTATGACCTAATGTATAGCGTTCTCTACGATGATTTCACCGCGGAGAACGCTATTAGAATAATCACTGAGCTGGACCGTGTGGTGCCGTTTGACTCGCCTCCGTTTGTACGTTTTCAAGTCCGTGTGACTTACGTTACAACCGAGGGCGGGAGCCTTAATGGAGCAACCTCGGAGTGGGTATGGATTAACGAGAGTCCAGCAAACGTACCCACTCCGGTGGACTCCCCACGATATGAGTTCCGTCACTGGGAAGATTCAAATGGAAATATCGTGGATCCCACCACAGTAACGGTGACTGGAGACACCCAGTTCACGGCGGTGTTTGAATATATCCCGCCGGCCAGCTACAATGTTACCTATCTCGCCGGAGACAATGGCCACCTAACGGGTCAAACCGTTGAAGCTGTCATTAAGGGGCAGACACCTGCTCATGTTCCGACCACAGTGCCGAATGCTCAATACGAGTTCGATAGATGGACCGACGAGAACGGTAATACTATTAACCCAAGCACAACTGTCATCACAAGGGACAGAACCTTTACGGCGCAGTTCAAGTATGTTCAAAAGAAGTTACAGATTACGGCGTATAGCGTTAAGCCGCGCACGACCTCAACTGGAAATCATGGACTTACTCAGAATGACTACATCTTGACAGAGGGAGAAGCCGTTTATGAGGGAATGTTCACACAGACCAACAGCGGACCTATCTTCGACAGAAATGGCCAGCTAATGAATAGCTTCAATGAAGTTCCAACAGCGGATACATACTATCAGCGTATTGATAACACAGAAAGTCTCTCGGTCAATAGCAACTATTACCGTAAGACATTCTACGCTGGACTCGGCGGCAAACTTGTTCGTAACGGTTCTGTTGTTTACAGTTATACCGCACAAACTAGCGTGTGGGGCGGCTCATCTATTTCTACCCCAACTCCTCAAGCTGATGATGGATGGCACTTCGACAGATGGGTTGACCTTTCCGATGGCTCTTAGGCGACACCAGATAACAACATGTATTATACCAAGAAGTACGCGGCGATTTTCGTTGAAGATTGATGGGTTGCTTTAAAAATTTTTTTATGATATAATATAGTTACCATAGGGAAAAAGGAGCCATTTTTAGTTGGAGGTGAAATTATGACTGAACTTTAGGCGTGGTTCCAACCGCTCCTATGGGTCCTTGCCACAATCACCGCAATTGTTGCGTTTATAAGACTCTGCAAGCCGGTTTGGAAAATTTTCACAGCACCCGCGGATTTTTCTAAACAGCTTTCTGTATTCTCTTAGGAAATGCACGACAAGTTCGAAGATATGAATGAGAGAATGGATCGTCAAGATGCAGATTTGTTTGCTCTCCGAGAAAAAGAAAAAAAGATGGGCGATATTCAACTTAGCCTGTTACACGACCAAATTCGTGTAATTTATCATCAAGCTGAGAAAAATGGGCACATCTCAACTTCTGATTTCGAGAGAGTAGAACAACTTCATGCACAAGACGGCAAAGATCCAGTTATTGACCATTTCGTTGATGTTTTAACCGAAATGCATAAGAAGGAGGCATTAGACTAATGAACAAAAAAGCTCTAAAAGAGCAAGTTATTTAGGATAAGGCCGCCGTTGAAAAAGTTGTCTCCGTTAAAAAAGCGGAGAAGAAAGCCGAAGGCTTCTTCACAATGATGAAGCTAATTGTTATTTTTTGCCTGTTTAATGGCGTTGCATGGGTTTGGTGCAGTTATATCTTAGCGTTTCAAGATAAGATTGCAATTGCTGAGAACCTATCCAAAGTTGCCTTAACAGAAATAATTGCCGTGGTCTTCGTATATGCAGCAAAAGCTCTAATTGAGAATTTGTCAAAAAACAACGATTGGCCAGATAAAAAATTGAATATCGGTGATTCAAAGCTTTCCTTTGATTCGCCTTCGTCTTCGGCGTTGGACGACGACGAAACGGATTTCGTTTTTGACTGGTCAACATACGGCGACCAAAGCGGCGAAAATTCAGATGATGGAGGTAAAATCTAATGGAAGCTATCCTTGGCACTTTCCCAACTATCGGTGCGATTGCAGTTATCTGCTTCGTTATCGGTCAGGCTCTGAAAACTACTCCTATCGCTACCAAATATATCCCAGTTATCGTTGCCGTTCTCGGCGGTATCTTGGGTGTGGTCGGAGCTATTACTGGAGTTTCTGAACTTCAGGATATGGACATTTTCAGTGCCATCGCAACAGGTGTTTGTTCTGGTCTTGTGGCCTCCGGTGCTTACAGCTTGACTAAGAACGTCAGTGGCGCATATCCAGAAAATGAGTTGTCTAAGAGCGAGCAGAATGCTCTGGCAGCAGGCATGATCGCAACCGTAGAAACCAAGACGGAGGAATAATTATTTTATGGGCAAAACCATGACGCGCGAGCAACGGAAGAACTCCAAGTACACTAAGTGGGACGAGGAGCGCAAGCGTAAGAACGAAAGTTTTTACAATACATCCGAACCTGCCACTAAGCGGGAAAAGCCACGCAAAAAGTGGAGACCTCATTCTGAGATCGAAGCTGACTAATACTCTTGAGGCCTGACTTTTCAGGTCAGGCCTCAATTAGTTTAACTACGAAAGGATAGGTATGAATTTGAATAATTCTGGTATAACAACCGTGCGTTTGACGGACGAGCAGTTGAATCTCTTTTATCAAGAACCCACCAACAATTTTCTGAACCTTGGTGTAAACGAATATGTTGTGATTGAGTTCGACGATGCTGAACCAGTAACCTATCACTGGGACGGTGAGAAATATACTCAAGTCCAATACCGCAAATTTGTGTCAAATCACTTTGGCGACATCAGACCCAAGAACAAAGACCCTTACCAAATGGCTTACATGGACAGTTTGGTGCGCAACCAACTTACCTTCTGCACCGGCCCGGCTGGTTCTGGTAAAACCCAGATTGCGTTGGCGTATGCGTTTCAGGAGTATGAAAAGGGTAAAATTGACAAGATTGTCATTTTTGCAAACCCATATGTCGCACAGGGCGCCGTTAAGCTCGGCTTTATGCCCGGCACCAAAGTTGATAAACTCTTAGAGACGTCTATTGGCTCTATTCTGATTTCAAAAATCGGAGATAGGGGCCATTTGGAAGATTTAATCGCTCGTGGCCATATTGTATTGATGCCCATGGGCGATGTTCGAGGATTTGAAGTCCCGGATAACTCTTTCGTATACTTCTCTGAGGCACAGAATACCTCTAAATACCTGATGAAGCTTTTCTTGCAGCGTACTAATGACAACTGCAAGATTTGCGTTGAAGGTGACGTGAGACAGGTTGACTCAGATCGTTTTGAGAATGGCGACAATGGCCTTGAACGGGCTATTGAAGTATTCAGAGGCGAAGATTACGCCGGTTGTGTTCAACTAAAAACTATCTATCGCGGTAAAATCGCAAGAAAAGCAGAAGAAATTTGTGATTAAGTAGATGGTTCGTTAATCGAAAGGAGAAAAAATGAATTTACCTATGAAGAAGCACGGTCACTGCTATATTGCAGCGGCCACAGTACTGATTGTAATTTTAACGTTCTGCTGCGGTGCATCATATTTCAACGGAGACGAAGTCGCACATGCAGGTGTGCCCACTGTCGAGACCGTTCAGGTCTCAGAGTCGCAACCCGTTGAAGAACCGCAGGAACTTGTTGCAACCAGTGAAGCTGTTGCGGCTCCGGCTTCTGATGAGGTAGAGGTGATTTTAGAAGAGACCGCTGCCGCTGAAACAATTGTTGAGGAGGTAGAGGCTCCTACCTTAGATCGAAATAAACCAATCTATGAAGTGTATAAGAACGGTTGGTCCGTTCAAGTTCCTACTGACCTTCAATGGTACATTCGAGATATGTGCGAAAAGTACAATTTCCCGGAGAAACCTATTTATGGCATGATTCTGGGCGAATCCACGTTTGATCCGAACGCGTATAATTCGGGTTGCTATGGCTTGTGCCAGATTAACAAATTCTGGATACGCGGAGCCGCTATCGAGCACTTCACAGATGACTACGCAAGCAGAGACCTCTTTAATCCGTACCACAACATCTTAACCTTAATGGAGATGTGGTGTTATGCACGTGATGCATACGGACTGGATCCGTACAATAATGCCGATATGGTGAAGCTCCTGTATTGGCATAATACGGGCAAAGACCCCAGCCGTGTGTCCAATTGGGCTTATGCGACCCGAGCACTGGGATATGCAGACGAACTGGTTCTGCTACAAGGCTAATGTTCAAGATATAGAACCCTGGGAGATCTTTTCTTCCAGGGTTTTATGTTGCACAAAAAAAATTTTTGTGTTATAATATAATTAAGATGAAAGGAGTGAAAGCTGATGGCTTATACTCACCAAAAAGAGTGGGCCACTGCTGGTAAGTACTGGTATCTCCCCGAGATTCCTATTAAAGGTCTCGTAATTCACTCCGTTGGATGTTCTTAGCCTCGAGCATCGGTGTTTGTTAAGAACTTTAACAGCCCGAATGCAAGAGCGAGCGTCCACGGATTCATCGAACCCGGTCTTTTCATTGAGACTGCCCCAATCTTTGAGAAGAAGGGTAGAGCAAAGAAATGTTACCATGTTGGTTCTGGACCAAAGGGTTCCTACAACTCCAGCCGCATCGGCATTGAGATGTGTGAACCAAGTACAATTAAATACACCGGTGGTGCCTCATTCAAAGACCTCGACCCTGAAGCTACTAAAAAGTACATTCAGGAAGTCACCGCAACCGCGGCTGAAGTCTTCGCTGATTTGTGCATCTTTCACAATATCCCAGTCAGCATGATTATGTCCCACAAGGCTTCTTGTGCGGCTGGCTATGGCTCCAACCACGGTGACCCAGAACACATTTGGAATCATATCGGTTACAGTCTGGAACAGTTCCGCAAGGACGTCCAGAAAATTATCAATGAAAAGAAAGGAGATGTACTGCAAGATATGACTAAGCAAGAACTGCAGACCATCATTAAGGAGGCAATTGCTGCTTCCCAACCAAAGACTTATCAGACCCTCGCCGACGTCCCTGAGTGGGCACGCGCAAGTGTTCGCCACGCTATGGATGATGGTTGTATTGCCGGCACTGGCGAGACAGCAGGTAATGGTCAGCCCGTTTTGAACCTGACCCATGATTTGCTCCGCACTATCGTAGTGTTGGATCGCGCCGGCGTCTTCGATATCAAGAAAGACTAAGGAGGAACGACAATGAAGCTCGTCTTCACTGACAATCAGAAAAACCGAAAAGTCCTCGCAGAAGGCGACGATTTCGGTCAGCTAATGGCTGCTTTGATTGAGCACCGTAAGTCAATGTTTGTCTACGGCGGTGAGATTAGCCTGCCTGGAAAAATGGAGCCGGGCAGTGTTTATGTCGTCGCCAATGATGCTGAAAAAGGTATGACTTATACTGTTGAGGCTGATGCCCCAGCAGCTAAAAATGCCCAGTAAGCCTTAAGAGAATACGCCCACGAAAGTGGGCGCTATTCTCATTTTTATAGATAGAAAGGAGGTATACGCTACAGTGCTAAAGACAACAGAAGCAAAAGCGGCACTACTTAATATAAAAAAGTCAGTGGAAAGTTTTAATAAACAATCCTTCTTGACTACAAATACTCTTAGAGTGCAGTGTTATCAAAAAGTAGTTTTTAGAGGTGATGACGGAAAAATCTATCGGATTAGTAATGAAATGGAAACTATTCAAAGACTGTTACTAACTCGATATTTTGAAGAATTGGGGCTTTCTAAAGTATTTCTATCTGAAAAAATCATTCCTGAATTAACTATACCAGGTTTTATGGTCACAGTTCAGACACCAGTCAGGGTACAAGATTTATCGGATGCAGAAGCAACCGACCGCCTTAAAGAGCAATGTTTCGACAAAAGAGATTTGCTTTCAGAAACTCTTGAAACCTTAAGTATTATCTGGTTTGGAGGAAAAAACTGTGGCGAGTTGCCAAATGGAGAACTACGAATATTCGACTGTATTTCTAATACTGCGGTCACCGAACGAGAGCCTGGGAAATGGGCTTTGGTTAATGCGAAAGGAGAGACATTAAGTGCAGGAAAATTTTAAGTACGACTTTAATCGTATTCTTTTCGTTAACTCCTATGCTTGCAACATGAACTGCCCATATTGTATGCATATGGAGCATAAAAAGAACGCAAAAATTAAGCCTGGTATGCAGTTTGGGCTTGAAAATTCAAAACGCCTATTTGACGATTTGATCGAAAACTCACCTTACCATAGATTGCAAATTACTTTCTCTGGTGGAGAACCTTTGGTTTTCTATGAACAATATATCAAACCAATGATTCTCTATATGCGGGAACGCGAAAAGGAATTCGATAAAGAGGTTATATTGGATATGTTTACCAATGGTACTCTTTTAACTCGAGAGATGTTTGAATTTTTCAAATCTCAGAATTTTAGAGTTGGCGTTTCTTATGACGGTCACTGTGGCCAGGATTATCGAGATGCAAAGACCAAGGAAAAAGTCGAAGCGAATATTCGTCTTGGAGTAGAGATTATGCCAGATTTACTTTCTGTCGCCTCTACATTTTATCGCGATACTCTTCCTTACATTCATAATTCTTATATGACAATGGTCGAAATGGGTGTCAAGAACTGGTCTTTCGCAGTTGACACTTTATCTACCGGTTCTTACAATTTTAAAGATGTTGAAACCTTTGGAGAGCAGATTTATCAGGTTTATAAGGATTTACCAAAGTATGATGTATCTGTCAATACCTTTGATAAGGTAAAGAATTTCGGAGATTATGTTGAATCCAACAGAGCTATCATTGCAAGACCGGATGGTGAGATCTGTATTGGTACTACTACTCCAGTCCTTATCCACGAAAAATTTTACCCATATTTTTCTGTTGGATATTGGCACTTAGACCCTGAAAAATTCGCCGAATATAAAAGGGTTATGGGAGATTTTCACTTACACGTTATGGGTAAAAATGACCCATCGTTTTGTGAAACCTGCATGGTGAAAAATGTTTGCCGAGATGTGCGAATTACTCCCGCAGAAGCACTTATTCGAGCAGAAGCTGACCCAATGCATTGCTTAGAGTATCTAATTATTTCTCACATCTTAAAAGGGAATTGGAAAGATGACTAACTTTTCCGTTAAAATATTCTGCGGGAGTAGGTGTAATCAAAATTGTGAATACTGTGATATTGTAAGCAATAGCAGTGATCATGATTTTTACGCATTTGAATATGTAGAACCTGTGATCGAAGTTCTGCGAAATACTGAAAATTTCTTTTTAGAAATTGAAGGTGGAGAAGTTACAGAGTATCCGAATATTATTCAATGGGCAATGAAACTTAATGTTCCGACTTATTTATTCTCAAACGGCACTCAAATTACCGATGAGCTGTGCGAATCTTTGAATGAGCATACGGTAGTTCGAGTTTCCTTGGATGGCCCCGAAGAGCTTCATAATGCCCAAAGAGGAAAAACAGGATTCAATGGATTCCAACGAACAATGCAAGGTATTGAAACTCTAAAGCGTCACAATATTCCATTTATTTTAGGATGTACGGTCACGGAAAAGACAATTCCCTATTTACCAGAATGCCGTACTCTTTTTGAGGAAATCAATCCCCAGAAAGTGGTATTAACCACACAAATGTTTGATGACGATCCCTCTCGTGAGAAAACTAAAGCAATCTTTGAAAAGGCCTATCCAATCATTAGGGGTTGGTTTAATCCTATTTTCCAATACTTTAGTTTTCACGAAGAGCCACCGAAAGACATCAATGTGGAAATCTTGTTCAAACATGATCGTTTAGAACTTCATGTTCCAGGATTTCAAACCGCAACATTCTTAAAAATCCCTTATGAGAAATTCAATACTTTATGGGAGGTGTTAAAGGATTATGGAATTAGTAGGGTTTGAGCATTTTAACTTCAACTTCTTTGAAGTGATATTAAATAATAGCTGTCCCTTAGATTGTAGCTATTGTTTTTTACAAAATAAAGGTAAAGCTGAGAATATGGATTTTGAGACTTTGAAAGCTGTTTATGAAATGTGCTATCAAATTCAAACTGGTCCAAACCCTCAAGAGTTTATCTCAGTTATGTATGCTCTTAAAGAACCTATGGTATCCTGGAGCATTATCCAACGAGTATTTGACTCACTTCCTTTCAACCCAGATAAATTGAAAATCTATTCTGTTATCAATACAAATGGAGTTTTGATAACCGATGAGATTTTTTATTACTGCCAAAGTCACAATATTGACTTGCATGTTTCCCTTGATGGGCTTCAAGAAATTCATGATCGTGGCAGAGTTTATCGCGGTAATAAAGAAGGTAGTAGTTGGCAAGCCGTAATGGATTTAATTTATCGTCATCCAAATTCTAACTATTTCTCAGTAATGGCAACTCTTCACAAGCAAGACATTGACAGGGTAAAAGAAAATTTCTTTTTCCTTTCAAATCTACCTGTTGGATGCTTTGTATATGCTCTAAATAAATTTGAGGATTGGGATGACGAATCACTTGAAAGGCTGGAAGCTCAAATTAAAGCTTTTATTGTAGAAGCTTCTCCAGAGCAACTTTCAAAAGCTCGATTTGTAAATACGGCAGCAATTTCAACGAATATTGGGGTTATTAACGGATTAAAAGTTATCCAAGACGGAACTGTTTTTCTTCAGCCACCTGTTGGAGGCTGCGACGGTTTAGAGACTGGAGAATTTAAGCGGCAGGTTATACTTGGTAATGTTCGCGAAAAATTGGTTGTTCCACCAAATTTTTATGGACGTCAAATCTCAGATTATCAAGTCATCGGACCTAATTGCTCCGAAAGTTGTCCAGTTTTCAATGACTGTAAACGTGGAACAATACCCATTTATATTGACGACTTCGCCTGTCGTCGCGTACAACATTTTCAAAGAATGGCGAACTTTGCAAAAGGAGGAAATATGACAGATAAGGAATATCAAGAAATTCGAAATCAGTATCCAATTTGTCAAGCTGTAATCAATCTTACTGACGGATGTAATTTGCGTTGTCAGTATTGTTTTACCGAGCACAATACTCGTCAGATTGATTTGGGCACCGCAAAAGCTGCGGTAAATTTTATCATTCGAGAAGTTGAACGAGTTGGACGAGAAAATATTTCTCGACCTGGTTTTGCCTTCTTTGGCGGAGAGCCAATGCTTCGGTTTAATGATATTATTAAACCTCTTATTGAGTGGGTTGAGGAAAGCGGGCTCCAGCAAAAGTATAATTTTACATGGAGTATGACTACAAACGGAACGTTGTTCAATGAAGAGAATATCAAGTTCTTATATGACCATAATATTGGTATTCTTCTCTCTATTGATGGAGATAAATATACACAAGACGATCAGCGTCCCGGAGCAAATGGCCAATCCAGTTTCGATATGATCAACATCCCGCTGATTCTGAAATATTACCCTAAAGTAACTTTCAGAAGTGCGATTGAACCAAGAAATGCTGAAAAAATGCTTGAGAATTACTTGTTCGCTCGCAATTCCGGCTTTATGCATTATTTCGTTACTCCAAATCAGTTTGCTGAATGGACTCCAGAGGAATTGCAGATTGCTTTAACTCAAATGGCTGGTATCGCTCAAGTGATGTATAATGACATCAAATATGGCGTCGTTCCTTGTTTTTGGGACGAATTTCTGACAAACATCCAAAATGTTTTTTGGAAGAACGACGATCAAAAAATCTCTTATAACCACTGTGGAATTGGTACCAATTCTATTGGTATCGCTGTTAACGGCGATATTAACGGTTGTCAAGAACACAATACCTACCAGACACACGATATTTTTCATATTGGTAATATCTTTACAGGTATTGATCCAGTAAAACATAAAAGACTTCTTGAAGAGTTCAAAAGTGCTGACCACCCAGTTTGTGCGGAAAATCCTGATCTTTGTAAAACATGCAGTTTTTATGAACATTGCGCAGGGCACTTTTGTCCCTCTCATAATATGACCCATGGCGGGGCAATCAAGAATTCTTTGTCGGCGTGCATTTGGAAGAATTTTATGTATGAAATGGCCTGCTGGTGGGTTAAGCAGGCGGAAGAAGACCCCGAAGGTGATAATGTAATGAACTTTATCGCTCAAATTGCTGAAAAGGGCGCTTCAGATTTTGCGGCGTGGTAAGGAGGTGGATTCATGAGTTGTGGTAATTGCGTAAATTGCGCAAACAAATGCGACGTTTGTATCAATTGTGATACTGGCGACTACAGAGGCTGTAATACTCAGCAAACTTTCTGTACTGGATCAAAGATGTCTGGTCAATTGGCTTCTGCGTATATTGGAGCGGCAAACGCCCCATCGATGTCTCGAAATGACATTATCATCAAAAAACTGCCGCAGGCTACCTTAAATGCGCTGATTGCATATCTCAATCGTGCGGCGGCTTATACTGGAGAAAGACCGTCTCAGGACTTATCATCCTCTTGGCCGATCGCTCCTGAATCTCGTCCATTCGTTTATGCAGATAAGATAGCAGAAATTATTTCTTCTATGACTTCAATGAATGGAGGAAATAATCCGGGATTTAAACCTTCAAGAGACGATATTATCTACGGCTCTCAAATTCAAGCTTTAATGAATAAAATCAATAATTTGAAGCTGCACACTGGTGCGTGCGAGAGCTGTATTAGTTCTTGCAATGTTACTTGCGATACTTGTAATACCTGTAACGTATGTATTTCTTGCAACACTTGCCAGGGCAAAAGTTCTTACTCCAGCCATTACTCCAGTCATTATTCAAGTTCTAACTAAATTGCACGAAAAAAATTTTTGTGGTATAATATATATAGAAAGTGAAAGAGCACCGAAAGGAGAGATTTATATGTCAAATGAACGCGACATTAAAACTATTTCTTTCGGTCGAGCCTGT
>NFZC01014159.1_pt1 | contig 31796 bp, 59 predicted proteins | sample 1095391 | NCBI WGS metagenome assembly NFZC01 (sample SAMN03609890, study PRJNA323583) | gut metagenome | isolation source: feces | host: Rattus norvegicus | place: Denmark: Riget | collected 2013
GATCTCCGAATACCCGGGGCTATACTTTTTTGTAGAGATAAAGGGCGTTATCCCGCTCCAAAGTTGTTCAACCGGACGGGAAGTTTCAAGCCTTTCCGAAGTTTTAGGCCTTTTTCATTTTCAGTTATAAATAAAATAAATTCAACATACAAATAAAATTATGATTACAAAAGAGAGATATAAAGATTACGATCCACGTGTATATGAGTACATGTGTGTATTGATAGATTAGCTTACTGCAGAATATGGGGAAGCGAAGGATGAATGGTTATTGATGATGGATTTGCTTGCATAGAATCTTGTCATTTACTATAAGGGATATGATGATATATTAGTAAATGGTATGTATGTGACGGATGCGCGAGGCGCGCGTCAGCGCAATCCCGCAATAACATTGCAGTTGAATACTCAGGCATATATCACCAAGATTATTTCCAGTATGGGATGGAATATTATGTCGAAGTCAAAGATTAAGGCACCAGAGAAATCAGATGAAACTGATTCATTATTTGAGGATTAATGTTACCAGAGTATTCTAACCTGAATCCTATATTTTTGGAATATGCTAATGATGTAATGTCTGGTGCTATAGTTGCATGTAATAATATTAAGTTAGCATGTAAGAGATATTTGGATTGGTTTGACAGAACTGATATAGAGTTCAGACCTGAGATGGTACAGAAGAAGATAGATTTTGTTAATAAGATGAAGCATTGGCAAGGACCATATGCGGGAAAACACTTTAATTTATTACCGTTTCAGGTATGGATATTCTGTAATATATTTGGCTGGTATTACCGTGAAACTAATAAGAGAGTTACAAGAAATGTGTTTATCTTTGTCGGTCGAAAAAATGCCAAGGCGATTAGTTTAGATACTAATATTCCTACGCCATCTGGAAACCGTCTGTTAAGAGATATTCATGAAGGTGATATTATATTTGGTGCTGATGGAAAACCAACTACTGTATTACAAGAGAGTGAGATTTATTATAATCCATGTTATAAGATTGTGTTTGAGAATGGTGAAGAGATTATTTCAGCTGATAATCACAGATGGTATGTAAAACATCGTAAGAGTCAAAAATTTGTAGTAAAGACTACACAGGAAATGTATGATGAAGGAATATACCATTAGAGAAAAGACGGTAAAGGTAAAGAATATAATTACAGAACTTTATTGACAGAACATGTTTAGTATGAAGCTAAAGATTATATTGTAGACCCTTATGTTTTAGGATTATGGTTAGGTGATGGTTCTAGACGTGCGCCTGAATTTGCTACACAATATAAGCATGATGATTATAAGATTTATGATTATGTAACTAAATTATATGGTGAACCGACTGTTCATGTAGACAGCAGAAACAATAATGTAGTTACATTGAGATATAACAATACACGTATTAATAAGTATGAATCAAAGCTTAGTTCTGATTTGATTAAGATTGGTGTATTTCATAATAAGCATATACCATCTGAATACAAATACGGTTCAGTTGAATAGAGATTATCACTTATTTAGGGTTTGATGGACACAGACGGTTGTTGTAATAAGAGTGGTTATCATCAGTGTGAAATAACATAGAAGAAACTTGATATAATTCAGGATATGCAGGAAATTCTGTCTAGTTTAGGAATTAAATCACAGATAAAGACTTCTTATGTTACATTGAACGGAAAGAAATGCGGACCATATTACAGATTATTGTTTTATACAGATAAGTCAATGCCTGTATTTAGGATGAAGCGTAAGTATGAAAGATTACCAGAACAGTTGCATAAGCGTATGAAATATAATACTATTAAGGATATTATTCCATGTGAAACTGTTCCATGTAAATGTTTAATGGTTGATAATAAAGAACATTTATTCTTATGTGGTAATCAATATACTGTTACCCATAATACATCAATGGCAGCAGCGATTTCGCTAGCCTGCATGTGTAAAGACGAAGAACAAGGTGCAGAGGTAAACTTGATTGCTAATAACAGAAAACAGGCATTGATTGCATTTGAGGACTGTCAGAATTATGCACGAAGTTTGGACCCTAAACATAAGTATTTGACTGTATACAGGGATTCCATAAAGTTTAGTAAGACAAATTCTAAGTTACAGGTTCTTGCATCTGACAGTATGGGATTGGATGGTTACCGTTCACATATGTTTTTGATAGATGAGTTCCATGCTGCTAAAACATGGGATTTGTATAATGTTATGAAACGTTCTCAGGGAGTTCAGGAAAACCCTCTTGCAATTATAATTACGACTGCAGGTTATTTGCAGAGTGGTTATCCATGTTACGATATGCGTATTGCATGTATAGATATATTGAGAGGATTCAAACATGATGATTCTCAGTTTTCTGCAATATATGAATTAGATGAAGGTGATGATTGGTAGGATGAGAATGTATGGATTAAGGCAAATCCATCTTTAGGAGTTGCACTTAGGAAAGATGCTGTTTAGGATTATGTAACACAGGCAATAAATGTTCCGTCTACATTGTTTGATACATTGACAAAGCAGTTTAATATATTCATGGGTTCTAAGAATGTATGGATTAAAGATAAGTATATTCTTAACAGTTCTGTTCCTATTGATTTGGAAGATTTCAGAGGTGAAACCTGTTATATGGGAGTTGACTTATCTGCAGTTTCTGACTTGACTTCATGGACGGTTTTATTTCCACCAAATCCAGATAGAGACAAATATCCAGATAAGTTTGTATTTAAGACATTTGCATATGTTCCACAGGAAGCGATGGATTCAGAGAACGGACAGAAATACAAGGAATGGATAGAGAGAGGACAGTTATATATGACATCAGGAAATGCAGTTGATTATGATAAGATATTGTTAGATTAGCAGAATATGATAGAACAGTATGAATTATGTTGTTATAAGGTAAGTTATGACAGTTATAATGCTACATAGTATGCTACTAATGCATTATCTCTTGGATTACCGATGGAAGCATTTTCATAGAGTTTAGGAAGTTTCAACAGACCTACGAAGGGATTTGAAATTCTTATGTTGAATGATAAGGTTATTCTTGATATGAATTTGGTTACTAAATGGTGTTTCCAGAATGCTGAATTAAAGGAAGACTTTAATAACAACGTGAAGCCAATAAAGCCTAATAACAACCAGGATAAAGCTCGAAAGATAGACTGTGTTATATCTATAGTTCAAGCATTAGGTGGATTCCTGATAGATTAGCAATATGGTTATGAGTCAACAACTGCAACTGATTCTAATGAATGATAAATACTTTATAATTATAATATAAGCTATATGAGTAATATATTTTCAAACTTATTTTTTATGGAAGCTCCTGAGAAAAGAGGTTTACAGGAAAACGTTCCAGATGAAAACGTATATTCTCCATAGTTCAGTATATTCCATAATATATTGAAGAGACAGAAGAGTAGTATGAGTTTATCTGCAGTTTTTTCTGCAACTGAAATTATATGTTCAACATTAGCTGAAATACCTATATTAGTAAAGAGAATAGGACAGAACGGAAAGAAGGAAATTGATACTGAAAATCCTATTTCTATTGCATTAAACAATGCTTTAATATCTAAATTCACAATGATTAAATGTGCATTGAGAGACATGTACATTTCAGGAAATGGATTTATTTATATAAAGAGAAGCAGAGGAATAGTTACCGGACTTCAATACTGTCCTGTTTCTACAGTTACTATCAATTATAATTATATTACATAGAAATTGTTTTACACTGTTGTAAGCGAAGGTGTTTCAAAGAGAGTTCTTCCTAAAGACATGATTCATTTCTTGAAGACGACAAATGATGGTGTCAACGGAATAGGAGTTCTTACCTATGCGAAGAATACAATAGACCTTTCAGATTATACAGAAGAAGCTGCAGCAAGTTATTTCAATTCAGGTTGTAATATAAAAGGTGTTTTGAAGACTAATGGACCTCTTAATCCTAAACAGAGAAAAGATGTTTTACTGGACTGGAGTAATACATATGGTAATGACGGTTCATCTAAATCAGGTGGTATTGTCGCTCTTCCAGGAAATATGGAATATCAGGCAATATCAAGCAATGCAACAGATGCACAGTTATTAGAAACAAGATTATTCAATCTTTAGGAAATTGCAAGATTCTTCAATATTTCACCTGTCATGTTAGGTGATTTGTCAAATTCAAGTTATTCTACTATTGAAGCTACAAACCTTCAGTTCTTAACACAGACACTTCAACCTATCATATCACTTATGGAACATGAACTTAACAGAAAACTTCTTACTGATGAAGAGAAAAAAACATATGTTATTGATATTGATGAAACATATTTGATGAAAGGTGATAAAGCTGCAACTGCAAATTATTATGGAACTCTTGTTGAGAAAGGAATAATTTCTATCAATGAAGCAAGACATCAATTAGGTTTATCTCCAGTTGAAGGTGGTGATGATTTGCATATTGCATATTCAGACGTTAATCAGAACAATGTTGGAAACAAACCTGATAATGAATCTGATGAGAATAAAGATGATGATAAAACAGATGATGAAGATAAATCTGTTGAAAACAATAAAGACAAAAAAGATACAGATAAAAAAGAATGAATAAGTATGAATTAAGATTTGAAGTTCGTGCTGAAAAGGAAAACAGACATGTTCAAGGTAAAGCGGTTTCATTTGAAACTGAATCAAATGATTTAGGTTTTATTGAAACACTTAAGCGTGGTTGTATTACAGACGAAACAATTAAGAATTCTAATATTGTATTCACTTATAATCACCAAAGAGACAGAATCCTTGCTCGCTCTAAATACGGTCAGGGAAATCTTAATCTTCAAGTAAGAGATGATGGTGTTTATTTCAGTTTTGAAGCTCCTAATACTACATTAGGAAATGATGTATTGGAGGATATTAGATGCGGAAATTTATCACAGTGTTCTTTTGCATTCACTATTCCTAATAAAGAAGGTGCTCAACGCTGGTACAAGGAAGACGGTGTTCTACACAGAGATGTATATGTTATTGATTAGTTATATGACTGCTCTATTGTTGTGGATCCTGCTTATGATGATACTTATGTTGCTGCAAGAAATGCTGAAATATCTGAAATTGAAGCTAAATTAGCAGCTGATAAGGAAGCAAAATTAGCAGAAACAAGGGCAGATGAACCTAAAAAAGACGAAAAACCTGAGGAAAAACCTGAGGATAAAGAGAAAGAAACACCTGAAAATGAGGATAAATCAGATGAAAATATGCCTGAAAATGAGGATAAATCAGATGAAAATATGCCTGAAAATGAGGATAAATCAGATGAAAATGACGATAAAAAAGAAGAAAAACGAAACATTGAATCTGAACAGATAAATAATTAGAATAAAAAAGAAATTAATAGAAAAATTCATATGAATAAATTTAGTTTAGTTAAAGCTATCCGTTCTGCAATGAATGGAACTGCTGTAGATGAAGCTACTGCAAACTTAATGGACGTAGCAAGAAAGGAAATGCGTGCTTCTGGTATTAACTTTGAAGGTCAAATCCAGATTCCATTTGAATATCGTGAAGAACCTAGTGTTCCTGCTCCAGATGCAATCGATACTGCATATAAAGGTGTTCCTGCTGTAAATCCAGTTGGTACTGATGCTGATAACGCTGTACATGATGACGTTATCGAACTTAACTTCACAAACATGTTGAAACCTCTCTATGAGAATTCAGTTATCTTCAATTCTGGTGCTACTGTTATGAGTGGTTTGGTTGGTGACATCAAGGTTCCTGAACTTAAAGATGGTGGTTCATTCGCAGGTTGGGCAGGTGAAATGGACGAAGCGGATAAGTATTTCGCAAAATTCGATTCATTCACAATCTCTCCTAAGAGACTTACTGTTGTTACCGCTATTTCTAAGCAGTTACTTGCATAGGATTCAATCGGTGTAGAAAATGCACTCCGTGAGAATATCATGAAGAAATTCTCTAACAAACTTGAAGCTACAATCTTTAGTAATGGTGCAGGTGATGCTGATACTCCAGCTGGTATTCTTAACGGTTTGACACAGAAGACTGTTACTGATTACAAGAGTCTTTGTGAATTGGAAGCTTCTCCTGCTGATGAGTTCAATAACTTCGCTAATTTCAGTTATATCCTTTCTCCTAAGGCTAAAGCAGCTCTTAGAACTATGATTAAGGCTAATAACAACACTGGTATGGTTCTTGCTGGTGATTCAGTTGATGGAACACCTTCTAAGACTACTACATTCCTTAAGAATACAGATTTCTTGTATCTCGATCCTTCTGCAATCTGGATTTGCCAATGGGGTGGACTCGATATTACAGTAGATACTATTACACTTGCTTCTAAGGCAATGGTTAAGCTCGTTCTTAACATGTATGTAAACGTTAAGTATGTACGTGCTAAGGAATCTATTATCTACGGTAAGATTGCTTCTGCAAAGTGATATAAGAAATAACAATATAAAATGCTAAATATTTCTTTGGCATTGTGTATGTTGATTTGATTTTTCAAATAAGTTGAAACAAGAATGTTTATCTTAAAAGAGGACTGGACTTGAAATACAGAAAAGTCCGGTCCTCTTTTCTTTATAAATATATTAAATTATATAAGGGTACAAATGATTAGTTTAGATATAGTCAAAAAACATTTATCGATCGAAGAAGAATTCCATGGGGATGATGAGTACTTATTTGGATTGATAGAAGCTGCTGAAACAGTTGTCAGAAAGGACCTTACAATTAGATGTGAAAGTGAAATGTATGATGAAGAAGGTGAAATAAAACCTGATATTAAACATGCAATATTACTTTTGGTTGGAACATGGTACGCTTCAAGAGAATCAGTTGCATATGGAGTTCCTAATAAAGTTCCTCATGCATATGAATATATAATAGCATTGAATAAAAATTACAGTACATATTACAAATGAGAAAAGCAGGTTTATTAAGAGATAATCTTGATTTATATGCACCTGAAATAATCAGAAATGAATTCGGTGAACAAACTACCGTCTTCAATAAAGTATATTCATGTAGATGCTGTATATTCGAAAATACAGGAGGACGTTTAATCGATACAGGTGAAATAGTAAATTCAATAGATATTACATTTCAAGTCAGATTACATATTCCTGTTACATATGAAATGCAAGTATATTATAAAGGAAATAAATTTAAGATTAACTTTATTGACAAGAGAATCGCATATGGTGATTGTCTTATAAAATGTTCTAAGATAACAGAATGAGTAGAAAAAGCAGAGAACCAATGTTTGACATTGATACTAAGCAATTCAAAATTATTCTTGACAGATTAACTCCTAAAGAATATAAAACAGCATTCAGGAAATCAATCAGAGAAGCATTAAACATATTAAGGAAAAAAGCAATATCAAATCTTAAAGGTGTAACTACAAAAATCGATAAGAAAGACCAATATAACAATACATTAAGAAAAGGTATTCAACTTAAAGTATATCCTGAAGACTTAGAAGGTATTGTTCATATTATGGGAAACTTCAAACTTAAATGGTTCCAAAACGGAACTGTTGACCGTTATGCCAAGAGATATAGAGGAAAACCTATGAAGAGAAAACGATTCACAGGTAAAATAGATGCTTCAAAATTCTTTACTAATGCTAAATCACAAACAGAATCTGCAGTATTCAATAAGTTAAACGAACGTATTCAACAGAATATTATTAAAATATACACAGGTACAAAGTAATGATTAGTAGTATAACTTCTGGTATGCTTATATATGATAAGCTAAAACAAAACCAGGAATTAAAGAAATTAATTAAAGATAGAATATATCCGATATTACCACAACAGAAAACTGAATATCCATTCCTTACATTCACAAAAGAAACAGGATATGGTGTATATTCAAAAGACCTATTGGCTTATGATGAAGTCACATACAGTTTTACCGTATGGGCAAATACATATTCAGAAACATGTTAGATTCTTGAAATTGTAAGAGACATATTCGATACTTATAAAGACAGATTATTCTTACAGATTCAAATGATTGATGAAACAGAAGAAGCTGCTGATGGTATATTCGCACAAAGCATTCTAATGAAAATGCAAATTAGACCTACAATTTAAAATAAAATACATTTTATAAAATGGCTACATTAACAAATGATTTAATCAAATAGGGTGATGAACTTATGGTGTTCATGAACAACAAATCAATTGCATTTGCAACTTCACACAGTTTAAGTCTCTCTTCTAATACACTTGATATTGCATCTAAAGACCATGGTTATTGGGGTGCATCTAAAGTAGGTAAACTTAGTTGGGAAATCACCTCTGAAAACCTTTATACAGATGAAGGTTATGACGCATTGCAAGAAGCATGGGCAAATAAAACTGAGGTTACTCTTATCTGGGGTAAACCATCTGATTACAACGCAGAAGGTATCGTCGGTACTGCTGAAGCTTGGACTGCTCCTACAGCAGGATATTACTCAGGTAAAGCTATTATCACTTCACTTTCTGTAAATGCTGCAACAGGTGATAACGCTACATTCAGCGCTACATTCACTGGTGTTGGTGCATTCGAAAAAAAAAATTAACTCCAACAGTTGAACCTCATTCTGCTCCCGCTAAAAAAGCAGTTGCAGAAAAAGAAGTTGCAGAAAAATCAGTATAAATATTAAGGTAATTGTTTTTACCTTTTGTTTCATATTATTAGATTTGTTTATTTTACTAATGAGATAGTTTTCTAAATTCACATGAAGACTATCTCATTTTTATTTTATAAATATATTAAATTAATATACACAAAACAATGAAAATCAAAATCAATAACAAAGAATGTGAATTAAAATATTCATACAGGGCTCTTATGCTATTCGAAGATAAAACAGGTAAATCACTCGCAAATGCAAATGATTCATTAGGAACTCTTCTTCAATTACTATACTGTTTCGTTCAGGTAAAGTCTGATGTTACAGAAGAAGAATTCTATGACTGGATTGATGAAGACCCTAAAAACCTCCCTAACTTATCTGTATGGTTAGGTAAAGAAATGAACAAATGGAGTGCTGCTGTTAATAAGTCTCCATTACTTAAAAAAGCAAATGAAGTCAAAGAAGACTCAAAAAACGCATAATCCATGAAATATTCAAAGTTCTTGTGATTCAACATAAAATATGTTCTATCGAATATTTCATGGATAAAATGCAAGACTGGGAAGTATATGATATATATGAGATGCTTAACCAATGCAATGCAGATTCATGGGAACAGACAAGACTTCTCATGTATATCATTACTGCTTCAAACTCACATAAAAGAATCAATAAATCAATTCAAGAATGGTTCCCACTTCCATGGGATCCTGATTATAAACAACATTCAAAAACACAACTTAAGAAAACAATATCAAATGAAGAAATTGCAATGATGAAAAAGAAAGCGGCATTGTTTGAACAAAATTTTAATGACAAAAAATAATGGCAGCAGATTTAAAAGCAAAATTAAATTTAGATACTTCCGGGTTCGATGACGGAATCAAAAACGCCAAAAGCAAAACAGATGAATTCAAAAGAACTGCGGAAGATACATCTAAATCTACAGATAAACTAAGTGATTCAGAATCCAAACTGGCAGCAAAGTCAGCTAAGGTTGCAATGAGTCACGATAAATCAAAGAAGGCAATAAAAGACTTTAATAGTAATGTTATAGGTTTAACAGGAAATATAGGCAGTTTAATGGGTGCAATGAATACCGGTTCTATAACAGGTATGGTTACTGCTCTCATGGGTTTATAGTCTTCTGTCAGCGGTATCACTGGAGGTATTTCAGGTTTAGGTGCCGCTCTAAAATCTACACTGTTATCTCCTGTCGGTATAGCTGTCGGTGCAATCGGTGGTTTAGCTGCAATGTTCGTAGGTTCAGCAAAAGCAAGTGAAGAATTTGAAGTTTCAATAAGATAGTTATCAGCATTAACAGGTGCTTCTGGTGAAGACCTTGAAGACTTAAAACAGAAAGTTCTTGAATTATCTGATGAAACAGGTAAAGCAGCTCCTGAAATCGCAGATGCATTCAAATTAATAGGTTCACAATCTCCTCAACTTCTTAAAGACAGTGATGCATTGGCAGATGTTACAAAAGCCGCTATTACTCTTTCTAAAGCGTCTGGGATGGATGTTGTTGATTCTGGTAAAGCTGTTACTACCGTTATGAATCAGATGGGTGTTTCTGCAGATAATGCAGGACATATAATCGATGCAATGGCAAAAGCTGCATAGGCAGGTTCTGGAGATATTGATTATATTACTACAGCATTAGAGAAATCTGGTTCCATGGCTGCAAGCGCTGGTGTTTCATTCGATGAAATAACAGCAGCTATTGAAATGATGGCCAGTAAAGAATCATCTGCAGATGTCGCAGGTTCACAGTTAAAATCTACATTACTTAAATTATCCGTATCTAAAAATGACGCATTCAATCCTGAAAAAGCAGGTGGTTTAAAAGAAGCATTAGATAACATCGCTAAATCAGGAATGAATACTGCAGATAAAATAGCATTAGTCGGTGAATCAAATGTTGTTACATTAAATAACCTCATTCAGTCAAGAAACGCATTGGGTGATATGGATAAAGAACTTAAGAATTCAGCAGGAACTGCAGAAGATATGGCAATGAAACAGGCTGGTTTATCAGGTGCAGTTGCTAAAGTATCAAATACATGGAATAACTTCATGATTAGATTAGGTGAATCTGATGTTGTTTAGGATGCTATTGGAATGATTATTGATATGTGTAACAATATTTCTACATGGATTAAAGAAAATGACTGGTTAGTCGATGCAATAGGTATTCTGTTCCAGATATGTATTACATTGATTAAAATGGCTTTCACTCCTTTGAAACTTATAGTTGAATTATTAGCTGAAAAATTCAAATTCTTAAAAACATGTGCATAGATATTATCTAATGACGGTTTATCTCCTTTGGAAAAAACATTAGCAATAGTTCAAGCAGGATTCCGTAGTGTTATCAATATATTTAGAAGTATGATTCAATACTTTAGGAACCTTGCTCCTATTGAATTCTTAGGTGATATGATGGACTGGGTAGCTAAGAAATTTGAATCTGCAGTAAAATATTGCAAAGGATTATGGGTTAAATTCCTTAACTGGTTAGGTGTATCATCTAAGAAAATAGATAAGGCATCTACTTATGTTCCACCTAAGAAACCTGGTAAACCTAAGATAGCTAAAGGTAATAATCCACCAGACCCTGATGGAAACAACAATAATAACAATAACAATAATCGTAATACTCATAATACCAATAAAGTAAAGATTGAATATGAAAAGGGTTCATTACAGGATTTACAGAATCAGTTATCTGAATTACAGAAGAAACAGAAGATGAAGGTTAAATTCCTTGACCCTGCAGAATACCAGAAACAGGTTAAGGAACTCGAAGATAAGATTAAGAATAAAGAAATAGAATTAGGAATCAAACCTAAAATAGAAAAATCTACTCTTCAGGAACTAGAAGACCAATTAAAGAAACTACAAGATAATCAGTTAACTACTAAAGCTATTGATGCTTCTGAATATAAGAAACAACTTAAGGATTTACAGGATAAAATCAAACATGAGAAAATAAAAATAGGTGTTGATTTATCAGTTGAAAATACAGATACGAAATTACAGGAAGCAATAAAACCTAAAGAGAAATCTTCATTCGAAACTGCTATTTCTGGAATTGAAGCTCCTGACAGAAGTCAAGAAGGACAACTCAATGCTATTCAACAGCAAATGGATGCAAACGATTAGTTATTGCAGAAGTTAAAGGAAATCCAGGAAGCTTATAAAGAATTAGGTATTGACGGCGCTGAAGGATATGCTTAGGTTGCAGAGAAGATTCAGGACGTAAATGATAAACAGAATCAATTAGCAGATGATGCTAAAGTGTTGAAGAAAGCTGAAAAGAATACTAAGAAATTATCTACTGGATTCCAGCGTGCAGGCGATGCAGTCGGACAGTTAGGTAGTGCATTCGGTTCTTTAGGAAGTGGATTCAAATCTCCTGAATTGAATATTGCTGCTACTATTGCACAAGGTATCGCATCAGTTGTTCAAGGTTATGGACAAGCTACTGCAGAAGCTTCTTCAATGGGACCATGGGCATGGATTGCATTCTCTGTTGCCGCTATGGCTCAGGTAGCTGCAATGATTGGACAGATTCATTCATTAACTGCTGATACAGAAGGATATGCTACTGGTGGTATCGTTTCAGGAAATACTACTGTCGGTGATAATGTTTTAGCACGGTTGAACGCGAATGAAATGGTCTTAAATACAAGACAACAAGCAAACCTATTCAGAATGTTAGATACACCAGGAAGTTCTGTTTCTAATGAAATATCTCCTAATGTATCGTTTAAGATTAAGGGTTCAGATTTGGTAGGAGTATTAAATAATTACTCAAAGAAAATGAAACGAATATAATAATTAAATGGTAAAGTTTAGGTAATAGACTTTACCATTTTCTTTTATAAATACATTAATAAAAGATTACATAAAACAAATGAAATATATAGGTGAATTTATTAGTTTGAATAATAAGCAATATAAAGTAGAGATTATTACAAACGGAATATCTTCAACTGAAACTAAAATAACATTAGGTACTGATCCGGTTACTATCACTACTGAATCTGATGGTTTGTTCAGTCCTATCAAGTCTCGTTCTTGTACTATAAACATTGTTTCAGATGATTTCTATTTCGATATGTATGCATCTGCTGCCAAACAAAATGAAGTTCTCATTTATCAATATAAAAACGATGATTGGTATCTCATATTCGAAGGTTATGTTACACCTGGTGTATATGATTAGGATTGGCAATCATTGTCTACTATTGAAATTGAATGTTGTGATAAGATTTCCGTATTACAGTATTTCAAATATCAGTACTTAGATTATACAGGTAAAGGTGAACAGCAGGTTTATCTGTTTGATTTATTGAAGAAATGTATTGAAGTCGCAGGTTATAGAAATATCAATATATTCTATCCTGATAAGTCTTTAATCAATACAGTTAATTCACAAGATATTCCTGTATTAACATCTGCTACCGTTTCAGAAGCAAACCTATTTGATGATGATGATGAACATACACCATGGACGTATGAAGATATATTAACACAGATATGTCAGTTCCTTGGTGTGAGTTGTTGTGTCCATAATAATATGATTTACCTCGTAGATTATCAGTGTGTTTCCAAATATGCTAATAATGTAAATTCATATAAACAGGCAACAAATACTCAGGTATATGGACCAAATAACATTACAAATGTTACATTCACTAAAGATAATCTGATGGGAAATTCACCTAAAATAAGTCTTGATTAGACATTCAATAAGATTTCAATTTCATGTTCTTTATATGATTATGCAAGTGATGATGAAGAAGATTTAGGTAGTAAACTCATAGACTATAATAATCTGCAAAACTTTCTCGTATGGGGATATGGAAATGCATATTATGATACATGGGAAATGACTATAAAAGTTATCTCAAAAAATTATGAAGTAACATATGAATGTAAATTGAAGATGTATTCTCCACAAAGCAGTGATTATAAAGCAGGAAAATGGAAATGGAGATTCTTTGAATCTAATATCTATGATGGTGTACCTAATCCAGAAGTTAATGATTATTATGACCCATATAGACCTTCTAATTTCACAAAGAAAGTAGAATATACAGATGCTAATGATATTAGATATTGCTATAGTGAATTAGCAGAAACTTATAACTCATATCAACATATATATGAAGGATTTCAAGAATCCAACTTAATTGTTCTTAACGCATTTTCATATCCAAAGAAATGTATTTACAAGAATATTGCTATTCCTATCAAATACGGTATCTATAAACGTGGAGGAACTTCATTAAACTATACATTCAATGAAGCTATAATGTTTACACCAATAAACAGAAACCTTAATTTAAATGATAGAGTTCATAAAAGCTGGACAAAAGTAGGAGACCCTGGACAAGCTGAAAATTTCAGAAAGTATGTAGATGATTATATTAAGAATGTTTTAAATAAAGTCAGAACAGAAAACTGTAAACCTAATCTTGTATATGAAGATACTGTTGATACAAGATATTCAGCTCATAAAGGAAATTCATATTTAACATTCTATTGTGAATTATTATACCAGTGTTATATCTACTGGAAAGAAAGCAAGAAAAAAGCTTATTCATATAACTGTTGGCAAGATGCAAACGGTAATAATTATAATGTATTATTTCCAGATGACGTTTTAGGATTTGATAAAGCTCCTGTTGCATTTTCTAGACAATATGGAAATTCGGACTTCAATAAAGGATGGACAATGCTTAAACTTCAAATTTCGATTGGTGATAAGTATTGGAACGGAACATCATGGCAAACAGATGAATGTACATTTGAACTTAATTTCCATAAAGATATGATTGACGTATCTAATCCAAATGGAGACCATGAAGATGAAACATTCAATCTCTATTCATGGATGAAACCTGTCTATAATACAGACCCTGCAATGAATATTGATAATAAAAACAGATATGTATTACCGATTACACCAGAAGATAACTTATTCGGTAAACTTAAAGTCGTTGTATTCACACCTTATATTCATACATCAGCAGATGAATTATTTGACCATGGTATCGAAACACATGGTTCATGGGGAGGTGGTTCTACTACATATTGGGTAAAAGATATGAGAATAGACAGATTACCACAACATATCTTCATGAAAGACCTTGAAGTTACTTATGTATATTCTACAGAAGAAGTTGGTTCTGATAAAGAAGAAGACGATGATGATATTATTTATACTAATGTTATCAATGAAAGTTATGTAGAAGAATTTGATGATATTGAACTTAAAATCAATACACAGCGTGATAACAAACCACAATCTCGTTCTTATCTGTTAAACGCAAATGATAACAATAATTATTTGCATGATGTAAACTGTCCAGCCACCGGACATTCTTACAGACCAGAAGAACACCTGATTGAGAAATACTATAATCATTATGCCACACCTAAAAAGATATTCGATATGCAGACTATATTTGATGATTCAATTACACCTGCAACTCCTGTCGTATATAACAGTTTATCAGACAAACCTTTATGTATTGATTCACAGGAAATTAATCTGGCAGATGATACAAATGAAATAAAATTAGTGGAATTTTAATTATTATGCAATTCAATATTACTACAAGACCTAAAATAGGAAGAAACAAATGGGGCGTTTATTCAGCAGGAAGTACTGGAAAACGAACCATAAACATTACATACAATACAGGTGGTATCTCACAGGGATAGCTTACATCTGATATGCTTGACAGAATCCTTGATGATTATATTTCTAAAGATGACTTATCAGAAAATTATTACAATAAAACATGGATTGATGCAAGCTTCGGAGCTGTAAATTCTTCTCTTATGAACATCGATACATCTATAAATAGATTAGAAGATAAAATTCTCAACATAAACACAAACCAAAACCATGTTTTACTGACACAAGATGAATATGACAGTTTAGGAAACAAAGACCCTAATACAGTTTATTTAATTAAAGGTTCACATTACGTGTTAATATCCCAAAGTGAATATGATGCATTACCTGATAAAGATAACGGAAAAATATACTTGATAACCAAATAAATGAAAGAGATTTTATTACACTTATGGGAAATGAAGAACATAAAGAAAATTGCTGCTATTATAGCTTTCACATGTTCTATAATCGTAGGATTCATTGCACTTTATATTCCACCTCCAGGAGTCATCCATGATTCTGTTTTATGGTGGGTTGCACAGTTGCTTTGTTTCACCGCTTCCATATTAGGTATTACATTCGATATTAACAACAGATTCAGTCACAAACATAAAACAATTGGTTGTGAAGATGATGATAAAACAAAACAAAATGAATGATTATGACAGCATATATAGGAAATAAACCGATTAGTCATGTATTATATTTCAACAGAAATAAAAATACTGTAATAAATGATAGTCTAACTGCAACTATTAATTATGTTAATAATAGAGAAGAACTATATAGAGATACTTTTGTTATTCTTTGTAATCCAGGAATTTATTTAGATGGAATATGGTATACATCATTTAATGATATTCCTGATACTTAGATTTCTAAATCTTATTTCATATTTAAAACAGGTAGCAGTTATGGTAGCACATATTATCATCCATCAAAACCAATTACAAGAAGTTGCAGTTATGGTTTGGAACAAATATCATATGATGCAAATATTAGATATACATACTATAAAACGTGGACATATGAATTTGATGGCTATAATTTTGATTATAAAAAAGAATCATGGTGGTTGAATAGTTAGGGTGTTCAATCAACTATAACGGTAGAAGATGAACAGCATATTGACTGTAATCAACTAACATGTTTAATAATCATAGGACCAACAGCAGACAATGATATATATAATGTAAGATTTACAAATAATTCAAATGATAGAATTTTAGTTCCATCAGATTTTAAATCATATAAAAACATAAGTAAATTATATGCAGGTGAAGAATTAGTTTATGAAAATACCTAAATAAAAAGAGACTTTAGATTTCAATATTCTAAAGTCTCTTTTTTATTTAATTACTTACTGAAATTTATTATATTTGATGGATTTGGACCGTATATAAATCTTAAACTTCCTACTCCATTATATGGTATTTTACAAGGATATTTAAGTATTACAACTGTTACATATCTGTTAGAATCATAGTAAACATTAAGTGCATTCGAATTATCCAGTGAATCTTTATCCGTTACAGGATATATCAAACACCCAGTGCTATTAAATGAAAATCTATAATACTTATACTCTGTATCATATCCCTTCAATATAGGTGCATACCATTCAACTGCTGTTGATACCTACATTGCAATTGCATCTGAAATCATATAAACGTTTGAATATATACTTTTATTTCCTAAACCGAATGAATATTGTGCCGTATATGTACTACTACCTACTGCATTAGAACCTCTTCCGAATCTTGTTGTTCCGAAATTAACATACTTCCATGTCTGTGCTGCAACTGTAAATGTCATATCACGTGTCTATAAATCACCTAACATGTTATATAAATTAATATTACTCTTCTGTAATCTCGTAATATCTGATAACATATCTGTATTTGCCAATGCAAATCCGTTGAATTGTACAATTACACCGTTTGTTAATCCTATAGTTCTAACATCTGAATCATCTACAAGATTCTTAATTTCATCTGTAACATCCTGTGCTAAACCTTTACTTATTGATGCATAAAGAATATTCTTTGCATTCATGTAATCCAATGGTAAATCACCTGCTTCCTGTTGTTGTGTATATACATAATCATACTCAAAGTTATAACCCCAATCATCTCCTGTATGATACTTAACAGTTACAGTTCCTAAATCTCTGACTTCCTGTTTAGGGTTTGCGCCTACAGTTACTGATTCTGGTTCATTTACCGTCAAATCACTGTCAAAGTATAAATTCTGGAACATAGTTCTTTGTACTGCTGATGATGTAGATGTCTTAGGTAATAATATATTATACAAAACACTACCACTATATGATGGATATGTACCACCGTCTTTTGGAATAATGTTTGCTTTGAAATAAGATTCATTAGTTCCAAATTCAAGTTGACTTGCCTTAACATAATAATTAACACCTGTTGGCATTTCAAATTCAATTATATTACCTGTTATTGTATCAATCAAACCTAAATTACAACCTACATAATTATGCGCTAATTTATTGTTTAACCATATCTTCATGCATGTAAAATATGAACCCTTAATAGAAATAGTATCATAAGATATTGTTTCATAACCTTCAACATTAGTATATATGCCGTTATCATGACAAAGTTCACCTATAATACCCATATTATGCTGATATGTACTATCAAATGTTAATTTGAGTCTGTCATAACGTTTAACGAATGTAACATAAGTTGTCTATCCTCTATAAGAAACACCAAATCTATTTGAACCACCATCTCCAGAAACATAGAATGTACCTGATGATAATTCCATATCTGTTCCAAACTGTCCTTGATATTCAATATGTGCAGATTCTGCTTCATACAATTCTTTAGTATTGAATCCTGTATCTACATAGTCAGAGAGTTTTGTAAATGCATATACAATTAATTCTGTTGCATCCTAAACTACTCTGATATACATATCTTCTGATGTATAACCTTTATATGAAACTTTAAATACAATACTTCCTAATACAACTTCCTTATCTTTGATATTGACTCCTGTTGTTTTTGACCTTGTTGTGAACGTGAAATTAGATTCATCGCTTACAACATCATATGAACCATCGTCATATATAGCTTTAACTTGTATCTTATAAGCATCTGAACTGAATGCTGTAATAGTACCGCCACGCCATGAAATTCGCCATATTTTGCTCGCTGGTGTAAGAATATCAAATGATGTAATAGGCATTCCTTTCTGTGTGAATGTAATAGATGCTGAATCACTGAATCCAGAACATGTAACAGTTACATTATCAACCAATGTAATTTCGTCTTTTGAAGTTGATTTAGGAACAGAATTCTTATACTTGTCAAGACTTGCTGTTACTGTTTCTGTTATTCCATTTTCTGTTAAATCTTGTGATCCATTACCAATTCCTGATTTATAATATGTACCATCTGCGAATAATAATTTAAAGGTAACTTCATAATCTGGAACCCTGTTCAAACCTTCATATGGAATAATTGTAGTACCTGAATTTGCACTTTCTATAGTTAATCCAGAAACTGGAACACCATATTGTATTAAGTTCTTTGTTATTGTTCCATATGTCTAATCCTTATATGTTAACGTGAATGTCAATTCATGTTCTGTCTTATTGTTACGTCCTTTTTTACTAGACTATGAAATTGTTTCCTTATTACATGAAACTGTTGCACCTAATACATTATTTGATGTTGAACCGTCACTGAATGTAAACGTATAATTATACGTATATAGAATAGTTCCGCCTTTCCATGTAAGTGTATCTACTGCTACTGAATCGAATGTGATAGAAGTGATTTCCTTATCTGGAATGATAGGTTTGTCACTTCCACCTGAACCTTCTGAAACTGGCCAGAATAATTCAGTTCCTACATATATTTTGGATATTTCCTATCCTTTATACATTACTATATCTATGCTTCCTGATTTATAAACTGCCATTTCATTTTACTTAATCTATTTTATAATCATTGTACACGTGTGTAATTCTTCCTGTATCGCGTTAATTTCGTCAATCTGAATAATTGTCTAGACAAATGAAAATAATGTCATAAACGAGAAAATAAACGCTATTATGATATACTTATATCTTTCCCATAAATCTTTCATATTACTGCTGTTTGATTTATAATATTTATAGAAATAAAAAGAGATAGAAAAACAGAATTTCCTATCTCTTAATATCAGAATAATTTATCCTTATTATTTAACTTATTTTTATGCTCATAAACTTGAATTTTAGGTTCTACAGTAGTAGTATACTGGAAATTAAAATGGGGCTAAAAATCGCTCAAAAACTGAGAAAAAACATCAATATTTTCATCATTTTTGCTAAATATTTTAATGTTTTTCGGTGACATGCCTTTTTTCATTGTTATTAAATCATTTCAATTTTTGAAGATAATATAAGATAATTTTGTTGTTACCTTTATATGCTTCATGCATCTCAGGTAAATCATCAAACTGCTTATCCAAATAATAACGCTTATAGTATGAATAAAAATTATTACGCTTTATCGGAACACTGTTATCAGTCATTACATAATAATCATATACATCATTAAACAATACTTCATCAGTATCATGATATGCACATGTACGACTATATAAACTACCATAATCATAATACTTCAAATATGTACGCTATTCCTTACTCAACCTATCCATTCAAATTAATATAACCTATTTAAATTAATTTATCTATTCATTTACTTATTCATCTCACATTCTTTATTAAACGTCATACCTCTGGCTTTATTTAATTTAATTCTGGTACTATCATCAAAATAATATATAGGTATAAATCGTTCTTTATCTTTTAATAGTCTATACATAATAGCTGGTTCAACAAATGTATATGTTTGCCAATCTTGTAAATCATATTCTTTATCCATTAAACGTTGAACAGTAGTAACTAATACATTCTGTCCGATAGCTGCTTCTTCAATAGAATTATAACCAACCCATGTTTTAATCTCTTTAGTAACTTTATCAAATATTAATTCAATAACCTTATAGTTAAATACAAATTCTGGTTCTACATCACAATATTCGCAATCAGGATCATATATAAATGTATGTATTGTTCTATAATGTGTTCTTACCTTATCATTTAAAATATTAAACTCAGATTTCAAAGAATCTATTTTCTTAAGGTAACGTTCTATTGATTTAGCTATTTTCTCTGCATCCTTTGAAAACTCGTCAAATTTCTTTTGTTCGTCCTTATAAAATTCTTCATAATCTGTTTCAATAATCTTTTCTTTCTTTTGCTCATATATAGGACTTCCATCTATATCATAATCTACTATATTATTAGTATTCATATCTATATTAAATTTGTTTTATACAATATATTTATAATCGATGAAATAGTCTACTTTAAATCAAATATTTTATATTTTATTCACTCAAAAACTTTATTTCATTTTTTTTTAATTAAAACCCCATATTTGGGTTTGATTAATATATATTTACATATAAGTTATTAATAATCAATTAGTTATATTAAATTAAATAATTATATTACTTATTTAAATAATAAAGATGTAGTGTAGGTAGACCGATTAGGTCGTAACCGTACTACACTACATCAGGTGAGTGTCAGAAAGGGTTGTGTTGATTCATCAACAACAACACAACCTTATGACGAATAATAAAATAATTTATCTTTAATGTAGACTTTATTTCTTTACTATCATATAACATATAGAAATTGTTGATAAATATTCATATTTTATTAATTTTAATCTAGTTTTAGGTAGTCAGTTCGAGATGAATAGACTACCTTTTTTATTTTAGATAAATACTTTAAATAAACTATTTTAATAATATGAAGAAAGAAATTTGGAAATCATGTTCAGTTATTGGTTTCAATAATTATGAAGTAAGTAATATGGGTAATGTACGTAATGTAGTTACTAATACATTGATGAACATATCAGTTCACAGAAACGGTTATAAGATGGTATGTTTGTATTCAAATAGAGAGAAACGTGTATTTAATGTAGGTAGATTGATTCTATTATGTTTCAGACCTATTGATAATCCTGAAAACTATGATGCTGATCATATAGATGGAAATAAGGTTAATAATTGCTTAAGTAATCTAAGATGGTTAAATCATTCGGACAATATCAAGTATGCTAACTATAAACTACATTAGAAGAGAAACAAACGTCATACTAAAGGAATTATAGTTGTATATCCAGATTTGACAAAGGAATACTATTCTAAGTGGGATGACTGTTCTATTCCTAATAATACATTATTTACGATGTTGAAGTTCAATACATTCAGTAAGAAATATAATTGTTGGGTATTCTATAACGGTGATGTTCCAAATGAATATGAATACCTATTTAATAATGAGAATAAATTATTTTAAATAAGATAGAATATTTGACCTGTATCACTTCCAAATGATTTATGCTTATAGTTATTAGGGTTAAGTGAAAACAACGCGATACAGGAGAAATAAAATATATAAAAGACATATAGCAATGAGTTAGATAACAAGAAATTTTACAGATACAGAATTTACACGTTCAAATACAGCAATAAAGAATAATATTAATAATAAGTTACCGGATGAATATACTGATAATATGATGCGAGTATTGAATCTATTACAGGTAATTAGAGATTCATGGAATGCACCTATTATAATCAGTTCAGGTTATAGATGTAAGGAATTAAATAAGAAGGTTGGTGGTGCATCTAATTCTGACCATGTTTATGGTGCAGCAGTTGATTTCCATACAGTATCTAATTCAAAGGATGATAATCATAAATTATGGAACATGATTACATGTATGCATAAGCTTGGTAAATTACCATAGTTTAGACAGTTGATTAATGAATATAATGATAAGTGGATTCATGTATCTGTGAACAATAATTATAACAGATGGAAAGATAATCAAATACTCTTTGTTAAATAAAACAGCTATTAATTTTAAAACATTGAAAATATTGAGAAAATGAGCTAAAAACGAGTGTTTTTCTTATATTTTTATTCATTTTTTAAGCAGTTTTTGATTCCAGTATACTATTACTGTAAACTAAAAAATAAGGTATAGATATTGATTTATCTATACCTTTATTAATTTTAGAATTTGATTATTATTTTATTATTAGATGATATATAATTTAATAATATATGAGAATGTTTAGGATTTAATAATATATTATCTAATTTATAATTACAATCCCCATTTTTAGGGATATATGTAATATCCACCATATTTGGTTTGAATATATCACTATTATAATTGGTTGGTGTGAACTCAATATATTTTGTGAATTTATGATGGGTGATTTTTTTGATGATGGTATTATCCCCCTGGGTTGACACACTAAATTTATTATTATTAATTAATGAAGGTAATTCATCAATAATATTAATAAACAATAACATTTTCTTAATAATCATTTTTCTATCCATATTATTTAAATTTAATTTTAATTATTATTGGTATTCAGATTTAGGAATAAAGTTTAGGAATGTAGAAAAAATATTATTAAATAACAGACATTTTTATCGGTTATAAATATAATATATAAATTATTTCAAGAATCATAGATAGTAAAAACCATATTATGTAAAAATTCATAATTACTTTTGATTTGACATATTAAAATTAGTTTTATTTTTGTTTGAGTAGCTGCTTGCGAAAGTGGTTACTCTTTTTTTATTATAAATATTGTAAAATATAAATTAAGCGTTTATGAAACTGATTAACTCTAGTTCTGTTGTTGATTTACGTATTTGTGTACCAGATGCTAATGATGAACAGAAGAGATTGAAGGATTTTGATAAGTATACAGTAAAGGTATACACAGTTGATGAATCTGAATATGTTGAGCTTAATGAGAATACCGGTCTTTCACTTAAAGGTCGTATGATGCGAGAGCAGAAGGATGGTGTTATTCATTTGAAGGTCTGGTATTCAAGTGGTGATTTTGAAGCTGATGCCGAGTTAACTACTGATTATTATTTCCAGAAGTCTGCATGTACAAAACAGGATAAGGAACCACCTATTCCAACTATAACCAAATGGGGTTAGATTAGAGGTGATGTATCAAACCAGAATGATTTGGTTAAGTATATTGATGTAAAGATTGAGAAGAACATCAAGAAGATGCGTTGGTCTGAATTATCCAAAGAAGAGAAGATAGAAGCAGGCAAGCTTATTGGTGCTGATTTAGCAGGATTTACAAAAGTATTAACAGAAGATGAATATGATATATTGGTTGACACTAATAAAATAGATGATAATGTATTTTATTTCATTGAAGAGACTGAATGATTATGCGAATAAAAATGAATAATTATACAGTAATATGATAAAGTATAATAATAAGGAGATTTATGAAATAGTAAAGTCTCAAAAACAAATAGCTTATTTACGTAAAGGTTTAGTTCTTATCTGGACTGCAATTCGTTCTTGCTTCGGAGAAGGTGTCTGGCACCAGAATAAGAAGTGGATTTCAACAGATAAGTGGAAAAATAACAGAAGATAATATAGAATGGCAAATATTATAGATTTAAATGAGAGCTGGGAAAAACATACAGGTTTGGAGGTGGAAACTTTCATTAAAGGTAAGTTAGCAGAATCACTCGGTGGTTAGATAAACACATTGAGTATTTCACTTGTGGATGCAGTTAATTCATATAATAAAGGTGCAGAAGAAGTAGTTATTAAGTATAAGGTATCAAACACTATTAATGGTCAGTTGGATGCCGATTTTACAGTAACATTCTTTATTATTCAGAATTATGGTAATGGTGGTAATACAAGAACATAGATTGGTTCACCATTTTCACCAGCAGTATATGATGAGGAAACAGTATTCAGTTCGCCAAATATTGCTAAATATTTGAGTAATACAGCAGATTCAGTAGACAGATTTATTATTCATGTAGTAAACAATAATACAGGTAAAGAAGCAGAACGTACATTGAATCTTTCATGTGTATATGCTGAATTATCATTATATGATTCTACTGATAACTTGAATGTTGCTGCAGTTAACAGAGAGAACGTTCAATATATTACAAAGTATCAGGGTTCAACTGCTGATTTGATAGTAACAACAAGTTCAATATTTGGTGGAAACGAGAAGCGTTATACATTGAATAATGTAGTATCAAACAACACACCTAAATCAGTTTCATTGAATGATACAGAAACAGGTGTTCGTAAGGTAGATGCATACTTATCATTGAATGGTGGTAGTGCTGAAAGTTCTCACGTATCGCTTGAAATGATTCGAGTAGATGAAAATACTAAGACGGGTACTTTTATCGCGACACGGAGCGTTTCTGGAGCTACAGTATATGAAGATTATACTGTTTACTTTGGTGTATATGATGGAAACAATCCACGTACAAATATAACAGTAGAAATATATGATGCAGATAATGTAAAGACTGCAGATGCAACATTGGTTTGTAATTGCGGAACATTGACATCAGCAGGTATTACAACATCATATACATTTACGGTACCAAGCAGAAATTACACTATTAAGTTTAAGAAGGGTGAAACTGAAATCAGAACTATTAACGCTTCAGCAGAAACATCAGATATTGCATGGAAGATTGAAGAAGGTTCAGAACTTTACTTAACTGCAAAAGGTAGAACAAATGCACAGGTTAATGCAAATGTATGGGCTAATAACGGTTATGAAACTAAGTTTACTGATGTAGAGTTTAATCCAACTACTACAAATTCAGGAAACGGTTGGTGGAATTCACAGACATTACATTTGACAGGTGAATCAAAAGCAGAAGTTAATATATATCCATTATATGATAAGACACGTTATCAGGAGAATGTTGCAGGTGGTGGTATATTTGGTACTGGTAGAACAATATCATTTAAGATAAAGACATCAAATGTAAATAATCAGGATGATAAGATTGTATCATGTTGGGATGAAAGTAATCAGTTTGGTTTTTATATCAGACCTGATGCTATCTATGCAAAGATTTATGGTAAGGAAATTGTTTAGGATTTTGATGCTGATTAGTCACAGTCTACGAATAACAGACGTTTCTCAGCTGGTTCAGAAATAGAGATTACATTAACAATAGGTAAGGCATTTGACGGAAGCAAGAGACTTGATCCTGAAATATTCTTATATGTAAATGGTGAGATTGCGGGTTTTACAACTATTACCCATACATCAGATATTGTATCACAGAACAAGCAGATTCCATTATCATTTGGTTGTCAAGGTGCAAACTTAGATTTGTATTATGTTCGTGTATATAATAAGTGTTTGACAAAAGATTAGGTATATCATAATTATGTAATGTCTCTTAATACCCAGAATGATATTAAGACTGCATACGATAAGAATAATTACGATTTGAACAGTTTGAAGGATGCAATACGTTATTGTAAAGCATAGTCATTGAAGAAGAATGGAAACTGTTCTATTGTAGTAACAACAGATTTACGTGAGGGTGTAACAAATACTAAAGATACTAATAATAAGATACTCCATGAGTTATGGATGATATTCTTTAAGGATGGTAAGGTAGATGTTACAAGAACAAAGAAATATGTAGCAAAGAATCTAAAGGGTTTACGTATTCGTGTTCAAGGTACATCAACAGCAGCTATGCCTGTTAAGAATCTTCGTTATGATGCTAAGGGTGAATGTTATGTAGTATATTGGAATCCTGAAACAGATGACTGGTTTGAGATTACCGATAGTACAGAAGTTGTTAAGAAATTGTCTATTGTTCTTGAAGATGGTGATATTCCATGTTACTTATTGACAACAAAGACAAATTACAATGAATCAACAGCAACACGTAACTTACCAAATGCTATGTGGGTTGATGATGCGATTAATGCTTTGTATGATTATGATAATAGCAAATATGGTGATATTATTACACCACCACAGAAAGAGAATAGAAAAGTACGTCAGGCAATTAAAGGTATTCCAGCAATATAGTATTACTATAATAAGGAAGGCGATGGTTCTTTGATGTTCACTGGTAAGGTTGATTTGATTACAGACAAAACAAATATGGATGTATTCGGATTTACATCAGATGAAGATTTCTCTATTGAGCTTCGTTCAAATTCAGCATCAGCATGTAATTTCCATACATCAAATTTGAAGGATACTGGTGTATTACTTGAAGATGGTGTAACACAAGGAAAGGATTTGTTTGAGTATAGATACCCAGATGAAGATACAACATGGAATAAGTCTATAAACGGTCATGTATTCTTTGGTGATAATTCAGCATTCCAGAGATTATGGGATTTTGTTTATAACTGTTCACAGGACCCAGAAAAGATTGGTAAAGAATCAAATAATGGTGTAATTACAACACATACTAATTTGTCTATTACTGGTAAAGTTCCTTATATTATGGATAATGGTGTTAAGAAATACACTGTTAAACGTCAGGTTGATAAGCCAATACAATATGAAGATGTAACTAATTGGTCAGTACCAGATACAGCAGAATACAGACAACTTAAATTCTATGCAGAAGCAAAACATTATATTGTTGTTAATAGTATGATATTCAATGGTTTAGTTTCATTAACACATATGTGGACAGACCAGAGAGCTAAGAATACATTCTTTACCCATTTCAAAGGAGATGTAGATGATAATGAACAATGGATAATGCGATTGTTACCATATGATATTGATACATCATGGCGTGGTGATAATGATTCAAGATTACGTTATGATTACACAAGAGAGTATGATGATCCTGGAATATATGATGATGATAAGTCAGAGTTCTGGAAGTTGATGGATTTATGTTTTGAAACTGAATATGTTCAGATGTATCAGGATTTGAATAATTTGGGATTCTATTCATTAGCAACATTACAGAAATACTATAAAGATAATCAGGTTGAAGCATATAGTTCATCTATCTATAATGCAGATGCGGATTATAAGTATACAGGTGCAAATGCAAGTATCAAGACAGATTCAGCAATTGGACAGGGAACATCTGATTAGACATATAAGGCCCATGGTTCAGCTATTGAAGATTTGGATTGGTGGATGCAAGGTCGTTTGTATTATGAAGGTGGTAAGTACTTTAATGGTGCAACAATAAATTCTGAATATACCAAGAATAATCTTACATTTAACATTAAGATGAGTCATAATTTCGGTAATATTGATTTGAATGTAACAACTTATCAGCGTGCATATACAAACTGGCTTTTAGGAACTGTTCTTAAAGCGTCTGGTTATTCTGATGCAAATGAAGTTCAGCATATTCATTTTGATAATTTGATTACTACAGCATCTGATAACCGTGTGATAGTATATGGTCATGAGCAGATTAAGTCATTTGGTGATTTGAGTCCTTTATTGATTGAGAATATTTAGTCTAATATGGATTTGAATGTTGTTGATATGAAGATAGGTTCAACTAGTTCAAGTTATACAAATGATGCATTTAGCGGTTTTGGTAATGCTACTTATGGTGCATGTAAATTGGTGAATGTTGCAAACTGTACAGGTTATTCAAATGCAGATTTGAGTAATTTCCCTATATTGGAAACATTATATGCAACAGGTTGTACAAGCATGGTAACATGCAGTTTACCAAGTTCATCATCTCTTAAGTATTGTTACTTACCTGCTAACTTACGTACAATATCATTACAAAATAAATACAATGTTGAAGAGATTCAGATAGAAGGTGTTTCAAACATTAATTCTGTAACAATGGAGAATTGTAATGAGACGGTACAGAATTTCATTTTTGACAAAATATTAAAACCAATATACGGATAAGAGATATGGCATTGAATAATTTAAATATGGTATTTGGAGGTGAGAAATCTCCAAATACCCTTTCTTAGGAAAATATTGTTACATTGATGAATGCTGCTGAAGATGCTAATTGTGATATTGTATTAGGAGGTTATGTAAAGGTTACTGGTGGTATTAAGGAATCACAGAAACAGATATTAGAATCAAAGGGTTTACATATTATCGATACACAGACAATAACAGATACATTCAGAATATATGCAGATTCAAATGTAATAACAGAAGATAGTCAGGTTGCATTTAAGTCTTATAATATTGCATTAGATACTCTTGAATTTAGTATTGCTAATGTTCAGGTTAATTCAACATCTATTGCAAGTTCTGTTGTTAAAAGCAGAATTACAATGGAAGGAAATATATTGAAGGTTGGTGCAGCAGATGAGAATGCAACATGGTCAGCACGTGTTACAGTTTCAGCACATCCTACATGGAGTGAATCAAATGTTCAGACAACAGTAATAACAGTTAATGCTATTGGTGTTACATCTGTAGAGATTCAAGGTCCTGATTAGGTTGCATCAAATGATAATTTAATATATACAGCTAAGTTGTTACCAGAGAATAATACAAAGTACGACCCTACATTAACATGGAGTTGTTTGAATGGTACAATTAATAATTCAGGTTCTTATATTGCAACAGGTGAAGGTACAGAAGATACAATTACAGTTAGTGCAAATTATTATGGAGCTGCAATAACAGGAACAAAGAGTATTACAATTGGTCAGAATGTTCTTGATAATGATTTACAGAATCCACGTGTATTTAATGTAGTTAAGACAGTATTGAATTCAGATGATTCAGTAACATCATATACAAGTATGGATTTACAAGCTGTTACAAATGAACAGATTACACAGATATGGGATGGTTTACGTGGTTTAGGTTCTGTTGAGGATCCTATAACATTTGATGAGTTCCGTTATTTTACTGGTGTATCAGTATTGAGTTCAGAGAATAGTTCATTATTGAATCTTCAATCAGTTAAGTTCCCTGTATCATTGAAGAAGATAGAAGGTTCTGTATTGACTTTAAACGGTTTGGTAAATGATTCATTTACATTTGCAGATTGTACTGATTAGAAAGTAGCACTTTATGGTAATACATTTATGGGTTCAACACTTAAGAGTATAGATTTGCAGAATGTATCAGAAGTATATTTTGGTGGTATTGACAAGAGTATAGGTTATGGTATCTGTTATGATTGTAATCAGCTTGAAGAAGTTAATTGGCGTTCAATATATAACTGGAATAAGTCTGGACGTTCATCATCATTATTAGGTGGACATTTCCAGAATTGTACAAAGCTTCAGAAGATATACACAAACGGTTTCAATACGTATGAAATAAATTCAGGTATATTCTATAATGATGCAGCTCTTTAGGGTGTGTTTACATAGGATGATGTTGTAGATAAGAATTTTGGTAAGAAGCTTACAAATACATCATTAACTAATCAGTTCTATAATTGTCAGTTATTTGATATGGAAGGAATTAATCCAGATATTACTATATTGGCTGATAATGTATTCTATAATTGTAAGACGATGGTAATAGATTAGTCTATGCCATACTTGTCAACATTAGGAAATTCATTTAGTGGTGCAGATAACTGTTTTGCTTCTAATACATTTAACATGGGTTCTAGTTCATCAGCATTGACAGTTATATTGCCAAGTACATATATTACACCAAGTAATGTTACTAAGTTAGTAATTGGTAATAAGTATGCAACAACATTGAGTAAGTCAGACCCAGATAATTTCAGTGCGAATTATTCAAATATAAAGACATTGGATATATCAGCGTTGACTAAGTTGAAGAATGTATATTATTCAGTATTGTGTGGTTTTAAGAATATAGAGATTGTGTTTAATACTACATCAGTACCAACCTTGAATGGTTTTGATGATTAGGAATTTACATCAACTATAAAGGTTCCAGCTTCATTATATAATGAATGGATTGCAGCATCCAACTGGAGTTAGATTGAATCACATATACAGTCACTTTAAAACTAATTAAATTATAATAATGAAGAGATTAGAGATAGAAAAAGGATATGCATTGAAAGACACTAAGACTGGTGAAGTATTTACAGGAAAGGTAGTTTATACTGACAGACCATAGGATTTTAAGCGTTATAAGATAGTAGTTATAAATGATGTTGAACATTATGTAGATACAGATTTATCATATGGCGCTTAGATAACGAGTTTAATAAGAGACAAGTATTCATTAGATGCTGAGTTAGCAGTGACTCATAATGGTGGTGATGAATATCTTGAATTTTTGGAATACAGACGAAGAGTAAAATCAGCGTTGATATAAATATTAGAGAGTGTTCGATTTAGGTTGAACACTCTTTTTTATATAAATATACTAAATAGTAACACGACTATAATGAAGATAATTAATTGTGCTTCCGACGTATGTTTTAATATAAAGATATTGAATAACATGGACAATAAGATAGGTGCAGAGATATTCAGTAGCTTTATAATTAAGTTTTTTACAGATGATCCGGACATATGTTTAGTATATACTATTGATGATTTTATAGATGATGGTATATTACGAATATCATCTTAGGACCTTGATTTTTTGAATGATGGTCAGTTACAGATGATAGTTTAGTTTGCATTCAAGGATGATAATTATGAAGATGGTTATTTTGATAAGACAGCGACTAAAGCAACAGGTTATTACATAAAACATAATATTTTATAATAATGCAAGATAAATTACAAACAAAGATAGCACCTACAAAGGACAGTGTTATATTTAAGTTTAGCGTTCCAGAGGATTATTTGAAGAATGATACATTAAGAACTACATGGAAAGACATAACAGGAAATGTTGAGGATTCATCAGTTCTTAAAGGCTATTTGGATTCTAATATAAATAATACAAAGGATGAGTTGAATTCAACTATTGGTGATTTGACTAATAAGGTTAATGATTCCATAAAGGATATGTAGGATAAGACTCAACAGTTACAGGATTAGATTGATAATAAATTATCTAATATCGATTAGTTCATAAAGGAATATCTTTAGAATGAATTACCTAATATGGATTTATCAGGATTAGATTTCAAGCAATATCTAAAAGTAACAGATGCATCTATTATCTATGCGACTAAAGAAGAATTACAGCAGTTAGCATAGAAGATAGGAAACGATATTCTTCAATCACAGAATAATATAAAGGAATGGACTAATTCACAGGGATTCTTGACACAACATTAGGATTTGACACCATATGCAACAAAGGATTATGTTCATGTTGCAATTAATGATATTGACTTATCTCTTTATGCAAAGAAAACTGATATACCTACAAAAGTTTCCCAATTATCAAATGATTCAAAATACTTGACAGCAGATAATGCAGGGGATTTGATTAATCTTGATGGTTATGCAAAGAAGGATGAGTTACCAAAGAATCTTTCATAGTTATCAAATGATGTTGGTTATATAACAGCATAGCAGGTTCCATAGACAGATTTATCAGGTTATGCAAAAAAAACAGAATTACCTACAAAAACATCAGACTTAACAAATGATTCCGGATATATTACTGCCA
>NFZC01014091.1_pt1 | contig 31785 bp, 25 predicted proteins | sample 1095391 | NCBI WGS metagenome assembly NFZC01 (sample SAMN03609890, study PRJNA323583) | gut metagenome | isolation source: feces | host: Rattus norvegicus | place: Denmark: Riget | collected 2013
GCGAAAAGTGTTGACTGGTGGGTTCAAAACCGCATCCATCCAGATTGTTATATTCACTATAACTATCTACCATTAGAGACTGGCCTCTATGAAAATGAAAGCGGCCAATATATTATATATACACATGAAAATGAAATTAAGCATTTAGTACGTTTCATTAAAAAACCGCTCAAGAAAACAGAGTCAACATCAGACATTTTTGAGCCAATACCTTTTTCATTAAGCGGCTCTAATGCCAATGCGGCGCTCATTGCGCTTGGTAGTGAGGTGGGTTTACAATTAGTAACTTTTGAGTATCTTGAAAGTTCTAATAAGATGTTAAGATACTATTGGTATGAACCAGAAAAATCGGCTGATTCAACTGGTTTACTTTATTCACCAAACTCTGATGTACAATCATTTTCCTTATCTCACAATGGTGAATCATTAACAACAGTTTTAAATGTTGAGTCAAGACAAGTGGACGATGAGCTAATATCTTTATTACCTGATATTCCTCTTTTCTTCTCTAACTATTTCCAAAGTAATGAATGAGATAACAGTAAATATTATAATGGTATGTTTACTTCTATTGCACAAGGTGAAGAGTTTTTATGGGGCGGTATCAGTAGCACCGCTAGAGAAATAGCTTCTACTTTACTTTTATCACCTGAGATTAAGACAGAGCAAGATATTAAAAATGAGTCTCAAAAAGATACATCAAACACAAATAACGAATTATCTAATATGATAGTTCTTCAAGATAATCAAACTTATTTATATGTGTGATTATTTAACGTTGAGTCTAAAGATAGAAAATTAAGAATACCTACTTTCTATCCATTTGTATCTTTTACATTTAGTGAAACTAATGATATTAGACCATATTTAGAATTGCAATATTCTAATTCAGAAAATAAAACTATTAATCAATATCTTACTTTGAACACCGCATCTGTCCAATTATGCATCTTTAATCAAGATGGAACATATAGCACCACAGATTTTAATAATGAACCTATTGAAAGCGATTTTCTCGGTAGAGAACATAGAGTAGCATTAAGAATACACTTGAATAATTTTGAAAGCGGAGTTAAGGCTTTTTCCTTATCGGGTTTTAGAGGGTTTATTAGATTTTATAGAGAGGCTCTGCAAGATGAATTGGAGTTTGCCGCAATGGCTGATAAGTGCCCTTGGTTAGAGAATAAGATAGTTAATTTATCATACTTCTACGACCATAACATTATTAATAAATTTGAATATCAGTCAATATTAGATACACTAAATAATCGTTTACGTATTACAAATGGTCGTCTATTGTATTATAGTAAAAACTACTACGACTCTATTAAAAATAAAGTAAAAAATCTTGCCGATATTCAAGAACGATTAGACTCACTTGGCGCTGCTTGTGCTGGCGAATTAGTAGACAAGTTCCGCACATCTGGTAGCGTTACAACTGATTTAACATATTTAGATACAGCATATTCAAATGCGTTCCCTAGTAATGTGCAAATGAAGACGCCATTATCAGGCTACTATAATGTATTAAATGATAGCATTTCCAAGTATTTTGATTCACAACAACGTTTCTTACGTAATATCCATAAATTTAGACAATACTGAGAAACACCATATACGACTGATCCTACTGCGGCAATTGCAACAGATCACATTATTATTAATAATACGTCGGAAGTAAAAAATAATATACGTAAGAGTATTGGTTTTAGTTCTCCAATTTTTAAGACAATTGATGCAGAGTTTCCTTACTATATACAAGATAAAAACCGCAACGACTACCTAATGCCTACAATTACTATTTACGATAGTAAAACACATCAAGAGCTTGAAGTTGTTTCACGTAAAAATTACGATAGCGGAAGCTATTACTTACCATCAATTACAGCACCTCGTTCAGTTTATAACGGCTCTATTTGTGGACAATATAACGGCGCTCTTCCTAGTTATTATCCAATGATTAGTAAGCCACATGCTCAAGATGCCGAAAATATTAATGTTGTATTTTCTGCACCATTCTTGGAAACCGATCAAGAGTTAGAATGCTATGTTTACTCTACTGAAGGAGACGTCGATTACTACGCACCAGTGCCAAAGCAAGACAACTCTTTTGTTTTTAAAGAAGGCGTTAAACCGGAAGAAATAACTATTGAAGATATAACTGCCACAGAAGGAGGCGTTGTACAAACAGTAGTTCCTAGAATTGTAAATTTCTCTTACATACAAAAGCACTACTTAGCAACGCATGACGTCGGATCTCTTTATTATTATAAAGATACTACATCTTATCGCTTGGTTAGTGATAAATGGCATGATAAGACTTTTATACCAAGTTCAACATTAAAAGAATATATTACTAATTATGCTTTTGTTGCGGCGACATCTGAAGAAGCAGATGAGTTAACAATGACTGCGGGACAAGATATTAATAATAATGGCCGGGACGAATCGTCTTCATATACTAAAACAATTCCTAGTCCTACACTTGCATATAAAGGCCCTGTTTATAATGAACAACCATCAGCTGACGGCAAAAAGATTTCACTTATCAGGGTTAATGAAAAAGGCTGGAGTCAGAAGAAGTGAGATGAATGGACAGAGAACGATAATAAAGGAACTAACCCTTCAACTTACTTAAAGTTTCAAGAATTAAAATATATTAACACTGATAATTATAAAGATTATTATGGTGCAGTAGCATTTTTAACCATTTATGTGTTAGCTTTTGCACCTATGGTAGTTGGATCAACTATTTGTTTAAAGCAAGATAGATGATTAGTATGAAAAAAATGAAATGAAGGCTGAACTGCCAAATATAGACCATACAGATTTCCAACTGATGGATTATATTATGCTACAAGAGCAGACGCTATTGACGTAAGTTCAAAATTAACTGCAGCAAACGAAAATACTTATCCAGCCATATCATTAAACGCATTTTCATACGATTATTTAGCTCAATATAAAGATAATGAAGCTGTCTATGATAATGACTTAGGATGGGGATTATCTTATAAACCTAAATTCCTTGAAGTTATCAAAGACGATACTCCAATATACAATGACAATAACTATTGAATTGTTCCGCTTAATGACGCTGAAGGAGAAAAAGCGCTTTTCAAAAATCCAGACGATATGTTAAAAGCAGGCGGCCCATTATTATTCGAAGATGTTATTTCTAATAAGCGGTTTTTCAGTCAATATGCAATGCACTTATTAAGAAAAACTGGCAGACAACTAGATTTGAGTAAAATCAAATGAGGTAAGAATAATCGTGAAAGTGTAATGAGCGTATTAAAAGCACAAAATTGGATTGGTGGTAAAAGTGATTTAGTCAGTAAAATATCAAGTTATAAGTTTGCAGGACCTATAAGCGCTGATAATGACAATACCGCAACTTTCATTATCATTAAGGAATGTAATTACTGGCCACGTGAAGCGACTATTAATGACTCTGATAAGGAATTATTTAGACAAGATAACGACGCTCCGCTTACATGGACAACTACTCCAGACCTAGTTAAAGACTTTTGGCATATAGATACTCTTGATGCGGCGTATCAAGTAGTCACCTCTGAAAGTAATATGGGCTTTAATGAAAATGGTGTATATTATAAAAAGACAGGTAGTGGCTACGTTCCTATATATACTTTAAATTATTACTTACAAGATGGTAGGGCAGTTTATTTAACCTCATCTAACTATAGTGAAACTAATTTAACAAAGTATAAAGAAGTATTTACCCCTCCATTAATGATTATTACTGAAGAGTTTACACAAGGCTCCTCCACCATTGTAGTCGAAGACTCCTCTAGAGACGCTAGAGTCACTTGTGAAAAGGCACAACAATACATTAATAAAAAATGGGCGTTAAAAATCGGTGACCAACAATATGCGGCGATCTTATCCACAATTGTGCCTGGTAGCACTAACTATATTTACACCTTCTCCTGTGAAGAACAAATTACATCTGGTAGCGCTGATTTTGTTAATATCACGGCAGGACCTGTTATTCTAGCAAAAGGAGAGAGTATACGTTGTACTTCTATCACATCTGATGAGACAAACAAAATTGTTAAAGTTACTAACACACCATATGAAGATATCTTTGAATTCAAGACCACATTTGAAGATAAGTATGAGAATAAGGCATTAGTATTCCCAACTGAGGCAGTTATTTACGATTCGACGAATGATCCAATCTATTTCACATATAAAGTCGAAATGGATGATCCGACTAATTTATCATTGTTAAATAACGGCGCCTTCTGATTCAATTATCACAAGGCGTTTATTGAACCTGAGTTGCAAAAGAAAGCGGCGCAAATAGAAACAGATTTAACTGTCTATTGGCAACAAGCATATAATGCAAGTTTATATTGTAATTACTTTTTACCACAACACTGGCAGTCAAACGCCGAACAAGAGATGAATTATTTTGCCTCCTGCATATGATCAGTATTAGATGTTGATAACAATGACATTGCCACCTCTGTTGTGTTAAATGACCGCTATGTTCCTAGAGTAAGAGTTTATACAAGGAATGGGCAAAGTAAATTACCAAAGTATGATTTATCGCATGTTGATAGTTATTCTGTATCTGATATTCAACACATGTCTGAAAATAATTTAACTAAGGCATCAGATGTTGTATCAGATTATATTCCTTATGTTCAACTATTTAACGACTTAGAAGAAGATATAGATAACTGACTTGTGCAAGAAAGCGGCTATACCGTATACTACTACAGTGAAGGTAATAGCGGATTAACTTGATCAGACTTTATCTATAATTTAATGGGTTATAATAGATGACCTAAATTAAGCGGCATTTATAAAATGCAGTTTGATATATTAAATAATAGTTATTATAATCAAGAATTTAGTTCATATATTTATTATCTTGACCTACACAATAAAATATGGTCATCATTGTATAGAGAACATCCCGGTATTCTTCTTGAAGGGGTTTATAGCAGTGATTCAGCCACAACATCAGAGGAATTATACCAAATGGCGTTATTAAGTTTTAAAGACTTATCCTATCCTGAAAGGGCATATAATATCTCTGTTATTGACGTCGCTAGTTTAAAGCACTACTACGGCCAAGAGTTAAAGATCGGCGACAATATCGCACTAAATCAAAAAGAATATTATGACGAATACGATGACTTATCCAAGTCTTTATCTCAATTCTTATTTATTACTGATATTTCATATAGCTTACGCAGTGATGCAGATATCAATTTAACAGTTAATACAATTAAATACCAAGATAAGCTAATTCAAAGTTTAGCACGTTTAATAAAATAGAATCACATGGGGAAAATTAGACTTTTCCCCTTTCTTTTGTTATATTATTACTAACTAGAGAGGTTTAATATATGGCAATTTTTTATGAGAAGATAAAAGGGTGTAGTACAGAAACTACAGGCAACAATAGTGAGCAAAAAGATTTGTGAACTTTTTTGAAATGGGGATCTGCATCTGAATCTGATTTAAAGACTCATATTATAGAGAACTTCAGAACACAATTTATTCCTTCATTAATTGTTAGCGGTAGTGGAGGAACAGTTAAAAGCGAAACTGATAAAAGTGTTTATGATTTTGGTAGATTCATAGTAAGTGGCGAAAAACAAACAGGTTTTACAGATAGAGGAGACACATATTTTGGCCAATATTTATATACTGACCTATGTATTAATGAGAGTAACACTTTATTTTTAAATCAGATTGAAAGTATTAATGATAGTAGTACTATTAATTTTAATGACTGTGCGTCAATTAGTAAAGATACTATTAATTTTCATGTTCCAGCAGAAAAAAGTCAATTAACATTTTGTTTAAAAGATAAAAGTCAGAACGACTTGTTAAATATTCATACAACTGGCACCACACACTCTATCACAAGTAACGCCCAGGCAATTACTTTTCAAAATGTTGGTACGTGTTATTTTAAAGAAATGGATAATCGTTATGGTGATTCAGCACCTTTTTCTTTCACAGGTAATATATCAGTCACAGGTTCACTTACGGCAAGCTCTAAAGTAGAAGCTCTCTATTTTAATGCAACATCTGACTCTCGTGCAAAAACAATTTTAGGTAAAGTACCTAATGCTTTAAATACTATTGTTGACACTCCAATTTATGAATATTTTTATACAGATGACGCTAAAAAGACTGAACTAATAGGAATTTTAGCTCAAGATTTATTAAAAAATGGCGATGAATTTCATATTGTTAATAATCAATCAGCTACTGGCGTAAATGGTGATTTTATGACGATTAAGGAAGATAGATTAACTTTTGTATTATGGAAGGCACTTCAGGAACTTACCGAAGAAGTAAAGGAATTACGTAATGAAGTTAATGAACTTCGCGGAGGTAAATAGTTATGTCGAAGCGATATAAGGGAAAAGACACACACTATAGACTACAGATTAAAAAGGACGGCGAGTGGCAAGATTTAGGTCTTGTCGCTAGCGCCGAGATGGATAATGTAGATAATAACAATACAACCACTACTAACTTTGATGAAAAGTATATTCATAGGAATAATGATAAAAATGATGGTGAACAAAAAGATGTTAAGGTTACCGATTTAACTTTTCAAACATCTAATTTAGGAAGAACACCAAAGATTATATTCGAGAACACTGACACATCAACTAAAGATTTTGCAGAAATTTATTTAGATACCCAAATAGCGAATAAGTCTACCTTGCGCTTTGTTCTTGGAGATGATAAAGGTGGCGAAAGTAATAACGAAACAATCTCTTTTGATTGAAGGAATGGTGAAGAAAACAGTAGAGCAACTTATTACACTTTTACAGAGAGTGAATTGCAGGCTAGTAATATCAGTGCGCATTTTAAACAGGGTGTGTTTTCTAATCATAATAACAATGCTCTCGAGGTAACCGGTCACTTAAAAATGCAACCAGGTAGTACTATATGTCCAGACAACACCAATGGTATTTATTTTTCAGGCGCAAATGATCAAGCAAGGATTTATTCTACCACTACTGAGGCTGCAAAAATTTATTCTACCACTACTAGAGATAATCAAATTAATTATAGTAGCATTGATGATGATTCAGCTTTAAATATTACGGTCGCTGGGGATGCAACGAAAGCGGCGGATTCAGACGCATCTGCATTAAATTTTTTAATTACTGATAATAATAATGATAAAATTAATTTTAGATGAAGTGTCTGAGATGGAGAGGTAGGTGCTAGTAATAATCCTATTAATGCTTATACGTTTACAAAAACATCATTAGATGCTAGCACTGTTACTGCAAAGTTTAATGAAGTTCATACTAATACTATTGCTCCAAATAGTGATCATACGCCAATTACTTTTAATAGTAATGTCGAAAGCGGTTACTCACTTACTATTAACACAAATCCTGATATTGAGTCCTCTATTAGATATTCACATAATGGAGAAAAACAACCGGCATGGGTTGTTGGAAAAGACGTAGGTGGTCGTAAGCAGGACTTTGGTTGATGGTATAATGATGGAGAAACAGGCAGTTTAAAAATGTGACTAACTCAATATGGCACATTACAAATTGGTGGTGAAATACAAAATGCTAGCGGTAAGACCTTAATTACTTCTTCTGACTCTGATGTTTTGGTTGGTAATAACGACAACCGATCAGTGATCAAAGGGTTATCTATTCCTGTTTATAAGGATAGTGCAAATACAGATCACGCATTGGCGCTATCAGAAGATATTAAAAATAGCACAATAACTATTACGCAAACAGGTATTAGTAATCAAACCTTTACATTAAATGGTGATGCGAAAACTATTACATTAGTAGATACTAATACATGGCGTCCAGTTACCAATGTAGATGGCGGTAGTACACTTACTTTTAATAATAGTGATTTTTATGTAACAAATGATGGCAATATCAAAATTAAAGAGGGCCGTGCAGTTACTCAAGATGAATTAAAGACTAAACAAGACCAACTAGTTAGTGGAACAAATATTAAAACTATTAATGGACAATCTATTTTAGGTAGTGGCAACCTACCCTTAGAAACAGATGCTAAAAATTTAGGAATAATCACTCAAACAGGTCAAGCACTAGAAACTTATTTATATGATTTCTTCGCTACTGACGAAAAAGCTATATTGTCTTTTGAAACAGAAGGCTTTTTATATCCTTCACTTGGCGATGGACCTGGAGCGGGATGTTATTTAGCTTTTTTAACTGGAGATAATGTATTAACAATTCTAGGTAATAATGGAAAAATGTATACCTTAGATAACGGTTATACGGAATTAAATTACTCTAAATCTGAAATTGATTCATCACATTCAAATATTACAAATAAAATTTCAATAGCACAAACTCAAGCTAATAATGCATATACATTGGCTCAACAAGCACATAACTTAGCAAGCGGAAGATCGGCAGGTTACGTTTTTGATACTAGTACCGAAATGCAACAAGCATTAATGGCCGCCGATAGTAAAACATATCGCATCGGTGATACTATATTTCTTAAAGAAAAAGGTCAACCAGATTATTGAATTTCAGACGTATCAACAGTAAGTTCATCACCTTTCGGCTTTTACAAACTTACTGAACTTGAATCTAAAATTGATTTATCGTCATACCAAACAAAAGTAGATAACAATTTGACAACATCTCAAAAAACTATTGTAGGTGCTATTAACGCAATTGCTTTAAGTAGTCAAAACCATCAAACTGATATAGGCAACCCACATGGCGTTACTAAAGCACAAGTTGGACTCAGCAATGTGGATAACACAAGGGACTTAGAGAAACCAATTTCAAATGCGGTTAAAGCTGCGTTAGATAATAAATCAGATACTTCTCACACACATAATATAACTGATTTAAATGGAACTGCTGAAAGAGACCAATATTTTGAGGACTTGATTGATTATAAGGCGGATATAGGTCATACTCATTTAGTAAAAGATATCACAGATATGCCTCCTATCACGGGTGGTGGAAATTATATTAATAAAGCATGGATGACTGACGCTAATGGTAATCCTGGATGAATAGCAATACGTGATTTCCTTTGTGGAACATCGTCAATTTCAACTCCCACTACTCCAGTCATTTTTAATGCTGGCTATTTTGCGGTTAATAATCAATCAAGTGGTTTTACTTTATCTGTTAAAAAAGCTGATACGGCAACAACTGCTAATAGTGCAACTAATGCAACAAATGCAACAAATGCAAACTATGCTGAAACTGCAGATTATGCAACGAATGCTAATTTTGCTAATACGGCAGCTAATGCAACTAACGCAGAACATGCTAATTCTGCTGATACGGCAACAACTGCTAATAGTGCAACGAAGGCAACAACTGCAGATACTCTTGATGGGTGACATATTGATGCTGCCAGTGCAGGTGTTGATGTACAATGAATCGCGGCTTTTGTGCCTGAAGTAGAAGGAAACTGATCGAAAGGAACTGTTAGAGCAATGGATTCTCAACTTTTTGCTCTTAAAAGAGATCTTGAAAATGTAAAATTAACTGAAACTGGTGATCGCTATACCCCTGTATTTATTAACGCAGAAGGAAAACCTCAAGCTGCAGAGAATTTACAAGGCATTCTCAAAGCAAGTGTGTCGAATAACGTACTAACACTTACAATTCTCTAATAAAAAAAGACTGGATTATACCAGTCTTTTCTTTTTACTAAAAAATTATACAAGATATGCAATATGTTACTGGAATGTTCTGTGTTCAATCAGACGTAAATATTTTTTCTGATGACCCTGATACAAAGGCTAATCGATATGGGGCGATTCCAACAGATGTTAAATAAAATATTGTAGAGGGATGACTATATATTGTAAGAGTACAGTATATTAGTTTTCTACTTTCTATAGCATTGTATAGCATTGTGCACATGTCTTCCTGCTGTTGTTTTCAGTCCTCTGTAGTTTTTATGACTCATGTTCGTTTTTCAAAAGGAGAATTTCCAAACTTAGGTAAAGTATTGTACACATACTTATAATCACTTCTTTTCATTATTAACCTCCAAATGCCATCTGCTTATGAGTTTTTACTACATATGAGCCGATTAAAATAGCTTCTGCAACATCGTCAGAAACGCTAATTCCAAATTTTTCTTTAACCTTTGCTACAGATAATATCTTCTCTTCTTTGCGGGTTTTGCCACATGTACCGGCATATTTACGTCATACATTAGGTAATACTACCTCATGAGGCACACCTTTTTTTAGACACTCAACCTCAATAATACCAAGTAGCATAGATAATACTTTAAAAGTCATTAAAGCGCTATCTTTATATTGTATTTCTTCCATTGCTACATAGTCAGGCTCTCACTCCTTAAGAATGATATTACCAACTAACTCTTGAATTTTTAATAAACGTGCGACCATGTCGCCGCGAAAAACATATAAAGTATAATATACCAATTTGCCGTCATCTCACACACTAACGCCAAAATGTTCAGTGGCTTGATCAAAGGCTACTATTCTATAACTACCTTTTTTCTTTTGCGGCACTTGTCTTGGATTAACAAAATCAGTCTTATTACAAATTGGACACTCAAATGATGGATGTCGCATTTGTGCAAGAGATGTTTCAAAGATATGCTCTTTACCGCATTTCACTTTAATGGCGCTGTGTAAATTGGTATAACCGCTTATATCAACTACTGTGCAACCTTTTAGTTCTACCTCTTTTGTGATATCTTCCGCACTAAGTTTACCCATTATTTGCTTTGCTCCTTTTGCTCAATCATCGCTGTGACTAACGCTATATATTCAATAAGATCGCTATCTAAAATCATATGAGTTAATTTATCTTCTAACTCATTTTTACAGATTTTAAGTTGATCGATATCATACTTGGCAATCTTTTCTTTAAAACTCATAATATCTTTTTCTGTCATAAATACACTCCTTTTAAATAATATAATCTTTGATCAGCTAACTTCCAAAACTGACTTTTTGATTTTTTTAATGAACTGATATATAATATCTATATAAGAAAAATTGCTTTTGTTGAATTAATATATTATACTAATCTATAGTATAGGGGAGACGTCATGCCAAATCCTGGCATCGTCAGGAGGTTATAATGGAACAACAGTTAGCGGACATTAGAAACCATGAACAAAAACTCATGGAAAAAACACTTGAGTTTTCTGGCAGACTCTCAAGAATTGAAGCTCAAGTAGAAAAGAACAATGAAAAACTTGATGTTCAAGTGGAACAACTTACCGATAAAATTAAAACACGTTTAGAACAATCTGACAGTCAATTAAAAATGTTTCAAGATACTATTGTAGATGAGTTGCACACATCTGTGTCATCACGTTTTGAAGAAAGTAACAAACTTATCCGTAATCAACAACTTGCAATCAATGAAATTATTAAACTTCAAGGTACACAAGGTGAGCAAATTAACAGCATTAATAGTACATTAAAAGAATTTACAAACATTAAACAAGACATGCAAGATCATGAGTACCGACTTAAGCATTTAGAATCGCTCATGAAGGATGAAGTTGAATTACGTAAGGAGAAAATTAAAGGACGTTGGACTGCTATTGGGGCAGCGATTGCGGCGATAGCATCAGTTATTTGTGCTATATTGGCCGCTGTATTAAAATAAGGAGACCAATTTATGGATTGGAATCAAATTGGAACAGAAGTTATTATTAGTCTGATAGGTTTAGCTATCACTATTATTGGTGGTGTTATAACCTATATTGTTAACAAAAAGATTAAAGATGAGCGTATTAGAAATCTTTTAAATCAAGGTTTGTCTGTCGTAAAAGATGGAGTTGGTTATGTATATCAAACCTATGTTGAGTCTATTAAGGGCACCGGTAGATGAGACGAGGCCGCTCAAAAAGTCGCGCAAGATAAGGCTTTAAACTACATTATCAATAATACTTCTCTTGAAATGAAAAAATATTTGCAGAAAAATGGCAAAGACCTTTCAACATGGGCACTTGAGCAAATAGAAGTCGCTATCAAAAATAGTAAAGATGCTAACAAGAAAAAGGAGGATTAGTCCTCCTTTTTTATTTTAAAATAAAGATGTACTACCGCCACTCCATTTTGCAGGATAGATTTGCGGATCTAGACAAAAGAAGACATCTTTTAACATTCTAACATCTGCAAGCGCATCGTGTGCATCTTCAGTACTAAATCCTAATTTATCTGCAACCAAAGTTAATTTCCATCTGCGGCCTAAATCCTTTAATCCATACAAATTAGCCTTCTTAGCCCACATAACAGTGTCGCGGCAATCGATTCCAGGAAAACGAGTTTTATCAAAATAAGGAGTATCAATCTTAAATACTTCGACTCTTTTGTTTAACATTGGTCTATCAAAAGTTTCACCATTATAAGTAACAATAACATCAACTTTCATTGTGTCCATCCAGGCAATGAAATCTTTCAATACGTCAGGCTCTGACCTGCAATTTTTCAAATCTTTTGCATATATGCCGTGGACTGCGCTTGCTCCTGGAGTAATGGCGTGATTTGTCTTAATGCGCTCATTAAAACCATCTAATATATTACCATCTGCATCACATACTAAAGCGGCGATTTGGATTGGTGCTGCGCTATTCCAGTATACAGATGTTGTTTCTGTATCTAAAAAACATATTCTGTTCTTAGTATAATTCATTTTTTTCTCCTTATATATTAAATTTAAAAACTTCTTTTCATAACTCTCATGGCACTTGAGCAGTGCTATTTTTCCCTTTAAATTCACCCAATAATAATTCTTGATTTTGATATGTTTGTCTTAATAAATCTCTAAACACAGGATGCCGTTTAGATGGTGTATTCCAATACTTTTGCGCCTCCCAACCAATTTTACCGCCATAGATCAAACTAATATACTCTAATCATGAGCGGCGCCAATATGCGCTATTAGTCCAAGCTGCAATACATGAGAATATAAAGAAGTAAGGCGTATCTTGTATATATTTAGGAGGCATAATCTTAATATGTATACCACGTTTTCTCGTATCCAAGACAGCTTGAACTAGAACTTCTCAATCTTTTTGTGCTGTCTCGGTATCATCTTTATGCATAAAAGAATTTTTACTATAAATAAATACTGGAGTTGGTATGCCAAATGACGGTTTTTCCTCTACCAGGCGCTGACAAAATTTTATTACATCATCGTACAAATCTCATGATACAGGATCGTAAGATAATTGAGTCCTAGAGTTGAGTCTCAGTTGTAAAAAAGCGTCCTGTACTCTTTTGTCTTTAATAATGCGCTCAATATTAACGGGATTTTCAAAAGATAAATTTTTCTTACTTCTAATGGAATTTAATGCAGTTACTAAATCTTCAGTAGCAGCATTTCACATAGAGGTTGGATCCGCAATAATTGTACACTTAGCTTTGTATACATTTTCATAATTTTGAATGTGCTTTAATAGTTTTCCATTATTATCAAATAATCTTATGACATCTGCTCTTTGCTCTGGGGTTTCTGTTAACCCATATAATAAATAATCAGGTCTACAAGATAAAACGACTGAATTAAATAAATCAGGATCTTCACGTCATTTGACTGCCTCACCAGCCCATTTGATTTTATCTTCATTACATAATAACCAATTGATCGGTGGATTTGGCGTTTTAATGTTCTCTTTGAAGAGATAACATTGGTCAAAGGGTGTTTTTTCATCGCCCTCTTTTTTTACTAATTTGACGACATATTTCAGTTGTTTATAGTAGCTAGATAACTTCATAACATTAGTATTAGGCACATATTTTTTTTGATCACCAAAGAAAAAATCTAAATCTCAAATTAAAATAGTTTTCTGTACCTCTTCCGTGGAGCTACCTACAGCTCCACGTACGAGTTTGACGTCATCAAGTTCTATTTTCATATTAAGCACCTACACTTTGTTTTTCTTCAAGTGATACAAATCTATTAGTACCTACTTCTAAATTGATTTTCATAATCGCTTTACGACCTGTACTTTTATAAACTTTCGGAATAAAAGTCGATCCTCGTTGTACTCCTGTGACTAATAAATGAATACCTTTCTCAAAGAAACTATCTTGTTCAACATTTTCTTCGCCAATAACAGCAACCATTGTTGAATAAAGATCTTTATAGACTTTCATATTTAAAACGCCATCTGGTGTTTGTAATGTAACCATGCCTTTAACTTTATCTCTGTCAATAACTGTTCCCGCAATAGTATATAATAACATACGTGGAATTTGTTTGCCTTTAATGATGAAACAACCATCCATAGCGCCTTCTTGAATATTACTAAGTTTACTAATTTCAAAAGGTAAATTTGTTCTATTGACAAAGTTATATAACGGATGACCGCTAAAATAGAAGTTTAAACTATCTAATTCCCATTGTAATTGATCTCCGCTACAATATTTATTCCACTCATCCATGAATAATTTGTTATTCATTTGTTTAAGTAAATCAGATGAATGTGTTTTAATATACGATCTTAATTTGTCCATTTCTAAATCGTAGAAGCGGTCCCATTTTGCGCTATCAATCCATTTTCCTTCAATGCCGTCTAAAATCATTGATTGCCCTGGTATGTGAGACTTTTGTACAATTCCACGCCACATATTGACTTTATCTGTTGGAATATTAATGTTATCTCCTTGATACCATAATTTGTTTGAATCTCTATGTCTTCTTAATTCTTTTGTTATTTTATATGTTTCAGATGCTTCCTCTAATTCTTTAGGGAATAATCCAAAATCAATTAACATGTTGGCGTTTTGCAAGGTTAATCTTTGTTTTGCACCGCAAATGCTTAAAATATAATCTTTTAAAATCTCACTGCGGTCTTTCTTTTCAATGCGGTCAAAAGCCCCACATTTGATAAGGTTGACAATTTTGTCTTTGGTGACCAATCTACTATCTACCTTATTTAAAAAATCCTTAAAACTACTAAAAGGTCTATTTTCCATAATAACATTAATAACTGGATCGGTAATTCTTGAAATTCCTTTTAAACCATAAATAATAGTATTGTTTTCTACATCTGGCGTAAAACCTAGACGAGAAATATTTATATCAGGCAATTGGATTTTACAACTACCTCTAAATGAATCTAACGCCGCCGCCAACTTGGCGTAGTCCATTTTATTATTTGCCTTTTTACCCTCTACTTGATCAAGATTAATGATCTCGTCATCAATAAGTGAATAAAAATCTGATGCGTTAATTGCGCTGCTATCAACACTTAAACATGCGGTGTTCCAATAAATAATTGGGTAATAGTAGGCTAAGTTCATTTCTTGCACTGCAATAAGTGAATAACCTGTAGTGTGGATGGAACTAAAACTATCGTGTAAATCCTATATTTCTATAGGCGCTGACTATTTCTTAATTAGATAAAATCTAACTATAACCATTTCGAATTGTGTATCAATAACAACTCTACGAAACTATTAAGTTTCTAGTCGATACAGGTTACTTTCGTAAAGGATATGAATATATGTTTTGTAAAATAGAGTTGTATAATACCTCTCCATTATTAACTTTATTAACATATTTAGTAGTTTTATTGTGTTTATGTGCTATTTCTTCAATTGACAAATCGGTATTTAATAATTCTTTTTGAATTAATTTGATACTACGAGTATCAAATTTACGAATAGGATATGATATGGAATCGTCCTTTTGCATTTTTCCGTAATTAATCTTTTTAACTGAGGCTTCACACATATTTAATTTAAGAGCAATTTCTCGAAAACTTAAAATCGAATGCTGTAATAAGTGGATTAATTCTCCATAATCTTCAAGTCCGTTTTTATAATTCTTACGCAAAGGATATTGTAATGATTCGTTTGCATACTTTAACCCTAAATTAATATTTGATAATAGTGTTTGTGATATATTATATTGCGCTGCAATTTGGTCTTGAGTCATTGAGGAGTTTAATAATAGCATATGAATCTCTTGAGCGTCATCTTTTGTTAATGAACATAAGTGATCTCCATCATCGTCTCCGCCAGGAGTAGTATTATATCCCGCCCCTCTATATGTGTTATAATATGTAATTCAATATTGTTCTCTTTTTGCTCAATCATTTTCATTGGTAACTTCTAAAATTTCAAAGTCAAAATTTTCAAATCCGTATTGACGTATTTTTTTATATCACAATGTATCATGATCTTTAATAATCTTCGGATTGTTGGCAATACTTTTATGCTCTCTTTTTCGTCTCTCTATATTGTTAGTTTTTCCTATATAGCGATGACCGTTAAATTTGTTTATAAAACTATAAATATAAATCTTCATATCTTTACTCCAGTTTTCCCACGAGATTGCCTTCAACTTAATGGTCAGGTTTCCTCGTTAGCTTAATATAATTAGAGTTTTGGTTACTCTTTCTAAAAATATTATACTAAACCCCTGTGATATGATCAAATTTGGAGTAATTATTTGACCCAGGTAAGGTTATATTCGGGCAAGTGTTATTCACCCAAAACTTAATTTGAACTGTTTATCCCATACATAGGTTAACATCTTCATTGATGTCCCCGCTTCAGCACCTTTTGTTAAATACAATTGATGTACTTTTTCAATATCTTTAAAGACCTTTTTAGCAATTGTTTTACGTAACTTGTTTGCCTCCTCCATCGTAAAATTACTAATATGCGGATCCATTGATAACTGCATAACAACTTCTTGAGAATCGGCTACTCCATCTTTATCTTTAAGATATTTTTCTAATACTTTAATTTCTTCTTCTGTTAAACCATAATCACGCATCTCATCATACCATAATTGAGGTGCAGTTTTAAATCTAACATATTTATCTAATGGTTGTTCATTACCATCTTCTGCCATTAATCTCATAATTGAGTTGGAAATGGCTAATTGTTTTAAATTAGTTGGATGTATTTGTTTAATTGACTGACTTCCAACACTTGTATCAAACTGAAAGAGGCTTCGAATCTCGCCATTTGCCGCCATATCCCACATTTTTGGATCGTCCATCTTTAATGTGTTAGGATTTAAATATTTATTATATGTTTTTCTTAGACTGCCTTGCCACTCCATTACGCCATCTTCTAACATATAATTCATGGCTTGATGGATTCTATCAAGAGCAGAAACAGTTAACATATCATATTTTAAAACGCCGCATTCTTCTTGGTCATGTAAATCAAAGCAAGTGACTAATTGCTCTTTATTCGTTTTCATATATGAACCATGATCAATAAAATTACCATTAACACAAATAACACCTGAGGCGTGAACACCAAGTCTTGTAACTAATCCTTCAATGTTACAAGCTAATTCCCATAACTCTGGATATTTGTCCATTTCTTCTTTAAATGCTTTAATCGGCGCTTTTTCATCAGTGCCATAATAGCACTCTTGCAATGTCCAGTCAAACCCTCTTGAGTTTGGAATCATAGCCGTTAAATAACTAACAATGTCCTCATCAATACCTAAACCTCTTGCCGCAGTTTTAATTGCGCTTTTAGTCCCTTCTGTGCCAAAAGTACAAACATTGATAACATCTCCGCCAATTCGTCTGAAATAATCTCTGACAGTGTTAAAAACTACGGCTCGCTTATCTGATTCAGAATCAACGTCAACCTTTTATACCCTCGATTACTCGATATTTAATTTGGGGAATAGACTATATCATCATCCATATACATTTTTATACATGGAGCTAAATTTTCAGATGGTGACAAAATCCACCTTACTCTACTTCTGTAAGCGATGTAATTATCTTAACATCTGCTTCATTTTCGATAGTCGTTACATCTTTTTGTATAGTCTTGATAACCTTCAATTTGTTTCTCCATAGAAAAACTCCTTTTCTAGGATAATTATACAAAAGTGACACGGGATTGTCCAATTTGATATTGATAATTGGATGTTAACCGTTAGCAGTAGGTTTTCCTACCACACCAGTTTGTCAAACTGTTAATTTAGTTATTCAATAGTAATTACTTACTAAGGGGACAATGTTGTTTATCCGGATAGTCAGGTCTTGAGGGGTGCATAAATCTCCACATGAATGGTAAATCCATTTGAATCGGATCCATTTGAGTGACATCTGTCAAATAGTTAATAAGAGATGCACCTGCAGATCCTCTACTTGGACCAACTAAAGAACCAGCCTCCCACATTAAATCAACCATTTTACTAATAGTAATAAAATAATTTGACATAGATTGTCCTATTTTATCGCCGACTTCTTTAATAATACCTAATTCTTCCTCTAACCTGTCATAATATAGTTTAGTGTTCCATTCAGACGTAATTTTATTAATATATCCGTGTGCAATTAATTCCACGAGATAGTGATCTGCGGGATTGCTAGTATGTAAATAATAATAGAAATATGGGTAAGTTTCTTTATCAACATCTGCGAAGACCTCTATATCATTTTCATACTCTTTTTGATGTTCATACTCGACTTTTGCAATAACTTTTGGTTGCGTTAACTCATAACATTTAACCATACCCATGATATTGCGGCTATTTTGAGACATCTCTGCAATTTGCGCGGAACTAACATACGGCATATGTTGAGCTACTTCTTCCTCGCTCATAATATACGCATATGAGTAGAAGTCATCAACTTCTCTATCTTTACTAGACTTACTATTTAAAAACGCCTTATGAATACTACGTTCTTTATCATTTAAATAATGTGCATCTGTAGTAAAAATAAATGGATACTTGCCCCGATATCTATCTAACACAAACTTATTAAAATTAATTTGCTCATCTCCAGTTGGGTTTGGTTGTATCTCAATAAAGAAATTGCCTTTGCCAAATAATTCTTGCATCATTCGCAAATGATTATCTAATTTACTTAACAATGCTTCATCCTTTGAAACTAAATACTTTAATACTGTTTGCGCAACGAAGCCGCCCAAACAAGCAGTGGAGCAAACTAAATGCCCACCTTTAACAAACTTAAATAAATCAGATGGATAAGTTGGAGTCCTTAGAATGCCTCTAAACCAAGCTCTTTTCCATGCAGCGCTACTTAGTTCTTTGAGTTGTTTAAACCCTTCCTCGTCTTTTGCTAATAACAATAAGTGATAAAAATGTCCGGGATGACCTTCTTTTGTCCATTGATCATTTAATGTCTCAGTGATTCCTTCTTCACTTAAATAAATTTCATTACCTAGAATAGGTTTAAATTGCAATTCCTCTGCCATTTGACTCCAATGCGGTTTTTCATCCTCGGCGTGCAATTTAACCCATTCTTCTTCAATTTTTTTCTTAAATGCTTTAATATATTTAATTGAGCCGCTTAAACAATCATGCTCTGTCATCGCAACTCCAGATAAACCCAGATCCCAAGCGTAATTGATACTTCTTTCATAACGATTTATACTATCAATAACTTTTACATTACTATACTCGCTGTGAGCGTGAAGTGAATAATATTCTCTCATAATAAAATTCTCTTTTCCTCCTTTAACTAAATATATCATATAATATAATTTTGCTTTTGTCAACAAAATTTTAATTTAAAATCTTTCTCTTGGTTCAATTAAATCTTTAAATAACTCATTTGCACTTTCATCAATATCTACAATGAGACCGTATAGTTCCTTATCGTTCAATAATAAGTATACGTCATCTAACCATTCATTAATAGGTCGGAATTTTCCGTCTTTATCTTTAAATCTTATTTTATATTTATTTTCTAATTCTTCCCAATTCATATGTTCTCCTTAAATTAAATCGGCAAATGATAACGATTCTTTTTGCGCTTCAACCCATGCATCCCCCAACTCAATATTATCAATCATAATTTGGACACTTTTTGTTCCACGGAATTCATTTAGAGAAGGTGCGCCTATAATACTAAGACCAATTTCGCCGCGAGAAATAGCAAACTGATTAGCAATATCACTATTTTTGAATAAGACGAAATCAACACCATCTTTTTTAATCTTAATGGAATTCTTATCAGCACCCATGAAGTAAATATCTTCAGCTTTTACGTTAAAAGTGAAGGCAAATGTAGGTCTTGGAATTCCTTGTCCCCATAAATTCTCGGCTTCTGCAAACTCCATAAGCATTTGAGAATCTATAGAGTCGCCTGGATGAAACCAATAGTCAACTTCATATATCTTATTGTGAAAATCATCTGGTCTCAACATTTTATCGCCATATGCAACAAAATCTTTAATATTATCTGGTTCAATAAATAATCCAAATGCACTTTGGTGACCTGCGGCATAATATGCTGTTCCGCTGTTAATGACAAAGTCTAAGAGATTTGGAAGATTATGAAAACTACCATTGCGGCCGCTACCTCCATATACCTCTTTATCATTATCTGTAGTTTTGCGAAGTACAAAGCATGGCTTTCCATAATGCTTGACTAATTCAGTTGCAATTAATCCTGTCACATTTGCGCTTACTTTGCTACTTTCCTTTTCATTAAGCGGGACTACAATTAAATTGTGTTGATCCAAACCTTCTGTGTTAATTTTTTCGCATAGCCGTTCAAAACTTCTTTTTTTAGAACTATCTTGTCTACTCTTTGCATTTGTTGCAAGTCGAACTGCGTAGTCGAATAAATTTTCTACTCTAACATTTCCTCTATAAACGGATTCGTAGACTTCTTTACCACCCTCAATAGCGTCGCAAGTCATGGCATGAAAGACCAATTCTTTTTCCTCAAATGAGCCACTACGTATAACACCATTAATAACAGGTGCGATATAGAAAGCAACATCCATTTTAGTCAAGTGTTCTGGATCTTTAATGCCTCTTGATTGTTTTACGGCAAGCGTTTTAATAAAACTATTTTTAATATTTCTTAAGCCGTAATACGCTAAAAAGTTATTTCCAAGAGCGGTCATATTCATAGCGTCAGCAATAATACCTATGGCGGCCAAATCTCTATATGATTGATAAATTGGCGCATTGGAGAAAGCGGTTTTATCAAGCGCTTGAATAAACATATACACGATACCAGCACCGCTCATGTACTTGTTATCAAAATTTGGACTATCTTGATTATTGACTATAATAGCATCTGTTTGCTTCCAATTAGGAGTAAGTTCGTGGTGGTCAAGAATAATGACTGTTTTACCTTTTTGAGTTAAGATCTCCTGTTGTTCTATATCATTAGTTCCGGCATCTGGGACAAAGATTATTTCGGCGTCATCTGGAATATCATTAAGAACAATGCCATGTTCCTTACCTGGGTGTATAGCATGACTAATTTCTAAATTAACAAAACGACGTTTAAGATAATTAATCAAAATAGCAGATGAAGTATAACCGTCAGTATCACTGTCTACTACAACAAATACTTTAGTCTTATTAAGATTAATCGCTTTTAGTAATGCTGTTACCGCTTTACTCATATTCTTTAAATTAAATGGTTGATCTTCATCTGAGTCACTTGGCTCCGCGACAAAAGAATTAATATTATTCTTAGAAATTCCTAAACAATTTACCAAATATCTGTATAAATAGTTCTCTGACTGTCCGTAGACAGCGGGAACTATGTGATTCTTTTTTAATTCTATATCCATGCTATATAATCTCCCTTTCTGCTAATAATTTTTCAAATATTTCTTTACCACCATCTGTAGGACTACTCTTGTAAGGTAAAATAAAATCATTATCTATAATAATACTAACGTTGAAATATGGTGCTAATAACTTAGCCTTTTCTCTATATTTTCTTCTTACTTCGGCTAATTGCTCATAATCTTCATAATCGGTATCGTATGCTAAAATAACATTATGAACTTTCATCTTTAATAATATTTTTATATGATCAAAAGTAATGTTTTGTCCTAGAGTTGCTAAGGCCACATTGTTATCTAGACCATAAATAGTGCCATATTGCAAGACTGATTTCTCAGCTTCAACAATTATAGCTAAATGCTTTCTTTCTATTGCGGCGTGATTTTCATATATTCCATAAAATGTCCTTCCTGTTGGATGATTGTATAAAATGCCGCTATCATACATTGGTCTGTATTTGCCCTTAAGTATATCTTTCTCTTTTAAAAATCTTTCTCTAATGCCGATCAAATTTCCATCATAATCAAAATTTGGAATAACAATTGCGTCTCTATAGTTATCATATTTGATATTAAACTTCTGAAGAGCATCAACGCTTATGCCTTCATTCATCCAAGGCGCTAATCCAACATAATCAAAGTTAAAACGTCTTAATGATTTTTTATCATAAATGCGGAAGCCATCCTTGTTGTTTGTAAGTTGAACATTATTTAATATTTGTAAATATTTAATATTATCTTGTATTACTTCATCTAAAGATAAGTTTTTAGAATTTAATATATCTAAATCGCATAGCTTGATTGCGTCAAAAATTGATATGTCTTCGCCCCTTAAGGCGTGCATTTTTTGCAATAATGTAAATATATCAAAAGTTGAGTTACATTCGGTAAAACAATGGAATAATTTAGAATTTTTATAATAATAAAGTTTTGGACTGCCGCCTGTTAAATTGTGGCAACATGTTGGAAAGATAATAGAATCAGGTGTTTCGGCAACAGGATCTACATTATACTGGCTTAATATGCTTTTAATCATATCATCTGTTAATTGTTCTCGTAATTCTTGAAAGTTTACTGACATATTAATTTATCTCCTCTAATGCACCTATTGTTTTTAAAGTTAAAAAATCATAAATTTCTACATTTTTATTTTCTGTTCTAACTTCTGCTACAGCTTTATAAGAGCTGTCTGTAACGAATAAATCAGTACAATGACAAGTGGCATAATCAAAATATCGGAATATTTTAACGCCTACCATCTCACCACGACGATTCTTATATATATCTATAACCATATTTGGTTCGATTGCTCCGTATTTATCAGGAAAGGTTTTCTTCAACTCATTCCATATAACATCAATACGTTCTCTTTCTTCATCTTGCAGTCTAACACCGATCATACCAATATCTGCCTTATCACAGATTGCCTTAGAACCTCTAATGCAGTTTTGGTCCCTTAATCCTACGATATTCTTACTCCAACTCTCATTTAATTGAGTGCCGCTTTCAATAAAAACATCATAGTTCATTGCTATTTCTTTTAGGGTGTTTGATAACATCATCAATGCTACATCTTCTCTTATGTGTGCACCCGCAAATTCTGTGACTAATGAGGGTGAGGTAAAGATGTAATCATAAAATATGTATCTAAACCCTCCTTGAACGATATATTTTGTAATTTTTGCTTTAACTGTTTCAATTGATGGATCTGGAATACATTCAATCATAAAATTCTCTTTAAAGCGCTTTAATAACTGAACAGCTTTTTTAAGCCTTTCCTTTTCTTCAGTTGAACATTCATTATGTGTTATCTTTCTTTCATTAACTCCGCTCATGTAAGCTAAAATTAATGTTTGTATTTCATCTGCTTTTTGTTCGGTTGCAACAAATAAAACTTTTTGATACATACTTCCATCTGGGTTACCTCTCCAAACAACATTCCCACTTTTGTCTAAATAAGGAAGGCTTAAGGCGCATGCATCACCAACCATGTGTCTAGTGTTATGTGTAACAATGTAATCATTCATTAAGAACAGATGCTCTTCATTATCTACATAGAAGCAAGTCATCTCTTCTTCATAGCCCATATCCTCAATATTGACAATGGCATTGTATAGATATTTTTCTTTACATTTTCCGTTATTATACCAATTAAGAATACGTTCTTTTTTATAACCTAATTTAAACAATTTCTTTTTTAATTCAGGAGAACCTTGAATATTTAAATTATAGCAAACTCCTGTAGTATATTTATTTTCACGACGGTCTTCTCGAATTGATGTGGTAAAGCCAAGACTTCTACAAAGTTGTTGCACTTGTAATACTAAAGTTTTATTAATACTTGTAAAAGCAACACGCCCTTTTAAGTCCACCGAACCATCTGTATCTAATAAACCGTTTAACAAATCAAAACGTTGTTGAATATCACCATATAGATATTCTAATGGTATATTTTTATCTTCTGTCTTTTTATTATATAACTCCTCAATACCATATTGCTGACAGAACTCATATACATGTACATTCTTTCCATCTTCTTTAAAACAATATGTATAGTTATTTAAAGAGTTACGTCTGTAGGTGTAACCGCAATAAATAGTAAAACTATCTAATAACTCAATACTTTGTGTTGAAAAAGATAAATTTCTATTAGTTGGTTGTTCTCTAAAAGACCCATCACCTAATAATAGGCCCAATATGTAAGGGTGTAGTTTAAAATCCTTATGTTGATATTTAACTGGTTGATTAAATGGAATACCAAATCTAAACCCATCTGTTCCACTAAAACCACCTTTATCATTAATCATATTAATGATTTCTCTTAATGTTTTAGTTTCTAACTTATAAACATCTCTGCTATTATTATTATGATACGTCCACAAATGCTCATCATTACAAAGAGCCGTTCTTCCATCTTCAAATGTAATTTTATATACTTTACGTTTTCCTTGAGGATAAATTGCCAATACTTTTGTTGGTTTTCCTAATCTATCAATTAACACATCACCAACTCTAACTTTGCCAACTGTTTTTTCGCCGCCGTTAAACATAGGAATAATCGTGCTATTTGGTAACGCTTTTCCCTGACCTGATGGAGCGCTGTATAAATACATCTTTCCTAACCTAGCGCCGCTTAATGCATAGTTAACAATATTACCATCTAATGATAATCCAATCTCAGGTTTTTCTTCGAATTGTTGTATTAATTCTTCAATACCTTCATATGCATACTGACATGAGCTGGATACCTTACTAACATGGCGATCCTCGATAATTGCCATTCTATCTCTGAATGTATCGATTATTTGTTGTATTGTATATTTATTTAATTTCTCATCCTCTACATCATGATTGAGAATGTCTTTTTCAGGATCGTAGACAATTGATGTATCAATACCAGCAATTTCTAAATCTCTAATAACTGAAAACTTCTTTACTCTTGCATAATATAATTTAAATTGAGGCGTAACATCTTTTACATTCTCATCAAACAACTTTTCACATTGTTGTAAAAGTTCAAATCCATGATTGCGCTTATAACTTTCATATTGTGCGTCATATTGCGATAAGTCCATATCTATATCACTTGGTGATATAGTGGCGTAACCATTTGCCGCCAAATTGAATATGGATGAGAATATTAACTTATGTATATTATTTGCAAAATCATTTGGTTGTAATGGATACGCCGCGTCTTGGCACAATAAAGGATTGCGCATTAAACAACCTAATACATTTAAAGCAGAGTTGGAATCATACAATGTTTTTCTATTTAATGCCATTATTGATCTTCCTCCTTATCTACTTCTATTTTTGCTATATCTATTGTTTTAATTTTTCTTGGTTTTGGTTTTTCTAATGTAATTTGGAATATAGTATTATGTTCTTGATACTCTGCCACTTTTCTGGCCTCTATTTTTTGTTTACGTCGGTCAAGTTCCAACTGTTTAAAAAAGACTTCTACTTTATATTTATTTGCGACAACAAATGAAACGCCGTATTGTAAATCAATTTTATGCTTATTTACTAATACTTCATATAAAATGCCCTTATATATATCACTATAGGTTACTTGTTGTTCTCGCACCGCTTTAGAAAGTCGTTGATCAAAATTAAACGGAAGCGGCTGTTCAGTCACCTCCGTTAATAATTCTTTGACATCATCAATAGTATAGAAGGCCTTTTTAAGTCCGTCCTCTATTTTCATATGTAACTCCTATTGTTTATCAAAATTTTCAATAAAGGTTAATATTTTTCTAATCTTTAAATCACTTTCCGGATTAAAAGGTAATTGGCTCATTCTAACCCCTTGCAACACTGTCGCCGCATATGTAGTTTTAGCTTTAGTCTCTGCCGACTGATCTGTTAAGCTACTTACTATTTTAATTAGTTTATCTAAATTTGCCTTATATTCTAATTCTGTTACTGCGGCGTTTATCTTAACAGTGCTATTAACAAAATCGGTTACGGCGGCTATCATGTTAGGGATCTTATTTTTCTCTTCTTGAGGTAAATCTTCACCTGCATAAATATATAACCCTAATCCATGACGTGCACAGCACTTAACAAATGCTCTTTGTAAGGCTTTGTTTACGTTCATTGAAGTTATCATATTTGCTCTAATGGATTTGTTACTATTATCCATAACCGGGAATATTTCGGTATATTCAACGCCCTCAATAATAACACCAACTTTAACAAAGCAACTTAAACCATCTGTAAAATATGGCAATTCTTGTTCGCCCTCATCTGTAGTTGTTGTGATTTCAATACCGTCTTCAACAATCTTTTTCACAGTGGTGGTGTGAATTGTTCTAGTATAAATTTTATACTCAGCATCTGGATACTCTTGTTTTAAAATACCCCACGCATAAGCCCAGCTTAAATAATTTAATCCTATTTTTTGTTTAATTTTATCGTTAACGTTAATACTATTTAATTTATTAAAAATTTCTGCTTTATTACTCATATATATTCCTTCACTCCTTATGTTGAAAAAGGATACAAGTTTATTCCTTGTATCCTATTTATTTATACTAAATTAAACTTGCTTGTCTATTTGTAACAGATTCAACTCTTGGTGTTTCAACTGCGTTATTCATTTTTGCTTCTGCATTTGCTTGAATTTCTTTATCTCTATCATGATAAGCTGCAGCTAAATTCTTAATTAACATTGAATCATATTTAGTGTCGTCAGTAATAACTTTACTTCCACCTTCGATAAAGAAGTTGTTTTGACGATTAGTAAATGTTTTAACGACAGGCGCTCCAAATGCTTGATCTTCTTCAAGTAGTGAAACGGTTTCAACTTTAAAGAGTAAACTTCCTCTTAATTCAATTGTATTACCAATTTTATAGTTATTTTTAATTCCTGAAATAATATCTGTACGATCTGGATTAACGTGTAATGTGAAAACAGAAAGTTTATCTTCAGTATAGTTGGCTTGTCCAATTCTTAAATCGTAACGATAAATTTTTCCATCTTTATTAGTTTTTTCTGTAAGCTCATCAAGCATAACACCACCAAGCGAGAATGTCGCGTGATCTTCTTTATTTTCAGCTACTGTATTGATGAAACGACCATCAATTACTTGTGCTGAAACTAATTGTTTTCTCTTAGTAGAGAAATATCTGTTTTCTCTAATTGATCCGCTAATTGAAACTTTTTTATTTAAAAGTTTTTCCATGCCACAATATGTCGTATAAAATTTGTTTTCTTGATTATCAACTGTAACGCTTCTTGAGTAAAAAGTTACTGGATACTCACATGTAACGCCACCTTGGTTTGTACCGACAACTGTATCAACTGAAACATAGTCATGTCCACTTCTATCAGTCCCTTTTCTTATTCCTACTTTTAATAATGTTCCTACAATATCAATTTGATTTGTTTTAAGTAATTCCATTTTAAATTAATTCTCCTTTTCAATTTTAAATAATAGACCAAACTGTGTAATTCTATATGTTTGATACATTTTCGGTTTGGTTTCTCCCTTGTTGTTTGTGAATAGACGTTCAACTGGTTGCCCTTTTTCTACTAGATTTCTCCTAACCAACGACTCTAGCACTGAATAGACGCCTTTTATATTAGTTGCTTCGCCTATGTCTTTTCCAACAATATCAAGATTACTATTCAAGCGATGGGTTTCTTGTAAATAAATTAAAACCTTTTTGCCGTTATCTGTTAAAATAATTCTATCATCACTCACAATATAATCTCCTTTTAATCTTGATATAATATATTATACAATATATTTTTCTTTTAGTCAACTAAATTACGTCAATAATTTCACGCGTAGTTAAACTTGCTCCAATCGCTGTTCTACTTTTAATAGATAATTTAGTGCGTGGAACCATAATTACATTTTTGCCTAATGCAGGAATGAGATAGATGCAATCTCTATTACTGCCTAGAATCTTAACCCATTTAACTCCTTCATTTAAAGCCTGACCTTTATTGCCGCGGCTATCAATAGAAAAGTCCTTAATACTACATAATTTGCCTTGTTTACCTTTTGTAACAGTTAACAATAGGTCATCATCGCTACTTGAAATACCAGTATATGTAACATTATCAAATCCAGTTTTTACTCCAGTAGTATTTTTACCTGTAATTGATAAGTCTTTGATCGCTAAACGTAAAATGCGGTCTTCCCCTCCATAAATAAGAATAGTGTCATTTTTCGCCGCAACAGAAACAAAAACAACCTTATCGTTCTCTTTTAACTTGCAAACTCTTTCAGATTTTTTACCCCATCTATAATCTTGAATAAGAGAGAGTTTGATATTCCCTTTTGCTGTAACAGTAACAACATAATCGGCTTTAGTTTTTACAAAAGCTCCACATGGATTTGCGATTTCATCTACTGGACCCATGTTTCCGTCTTTATCGTATGCTTTTACATCTGCTGGATTGTAAGCATATAAGCATTCCAATAGATTTTTGTCAACAATTGCATCATTACCAACATCATGCCATCCATCTTTATATAGCAACCAATTCTTTTTGGTTAAGACTTCATCTTTAATTTTTTCAGTATTTGTAAAAGCGATTTCAGTTAACCTTTCATCTGGTCCAAGGATCTTTTTAATTTCATTCAAATCACTTTTAATAATTTTAAAACGCTCTTCTTCATTTTGAACAATGTTAAGATATCTCGCCTTTTGTTCTTCGAGTTTCTTTTGTTCGTTATTTAATTCAGTAATATCTAAGCGGCTTAATTTTGCTAATCGCATATCTAAAACCGCATTAGCTTGAATTTCATTAAGATTGAATTCGAGCATGATGCCCTTTTTCGCCGCGACAGAAGAGTCTGAATTACGAATTAAATTAATTAACTTATCAATATTACTCATACATTTTTGCAAGCCAAGAGTAATAGTTAATTTGTGATCAGTTTTCTTTAAATCGTTCGTAGCAATACGTTGAATAATTTTAGAACGATAGTTAATCCAGTATTGAATTAGTTGCTTTAAGTTTAATAAAACTGGCTCTCCATCGATAATAACGGTATTATTGATTTTAACCGTGTCAGCCAATCTTGTTTTAGTAAATAAAATATCTAATGCTTTATTTACATTTGTACCTTTTGATAAGGTAATTTCAATATCAAATTTTCTATCGCCAACTTTTTTAACAAAGATGTTTTCAAAGAATTCGTATCCGTCATCTAATACCAATTTACGCAAAGGTTCTTTAACACCGCTATCAATTTCAACGCCATAAGGTAAATCATGAAAAATAATAGTAGTCTTACCATCTTTAGTAGTAATATCATAATGCGCGCGCATTTTTACTGCACCGCGTCCAATAGTATAAATATCTAATAAATCTTCGCCATTTAAGATAACACCACCAGTTGGAAAATCTGGACCTTGAATAAATTTCATAAGATCTGCGATAGTACAATCAGGATGGTCAATGCAATAGTTAATAGCGGATGATACCTCAGTAAAATTATGAGATACCAAATCACTACTCATTCCTACTGCAATACCGCTATTGTTGCCGCACAAAAGTAATGGGAACTTAGATGGAAGTGTAATTGGTTCTTCCATAGTTTCATCATAGTTTGGTTTAAAATCAACGCAACTTTTCTCAATATCTTCAAGCATAAGATCGCCGATTTTACTTAGCTTAGCATTTGTATATCTCGCTGCGGCTGCCGTGTCACCTAATAAGTTTCCCATATTTCCTTGCATTTCTACAAGTGGATATCGTAATTTCCACCATTGGGCTAAACGTACCATAGCGCCATATGTTGCGGCGTCACCATGAGGTGAGAGCTTTAAAACTTCACCTACAGTTGCCATACTCTTTTTTGCTTTCTTGTCTGAAGTTAATTTTGTAAGATAAAATGTATATAAAATTTTTCTATGAATTGGTTTTAAATTATCTTCTACTGAAGGAATAGCACGGCTTTTGATGACACTATTTGAATAGGAAAGGAACTCATAAGTTGTTAGTTCTACTAAATCGTTTAATTGTTCTTCTGTCATCCGCTATACTCCTTATTTCTTTTCTTGTTCTGCTTTAAGTTGTGCTTCGGCTTCTTCTTTATATAAATCAGTTAAACTCTTACCTTTGTCATCAACAATGAGATCTTCAATGCGGCATAAACGTTGATTTAACGCATTTAAAAAATTAATAGTCATTGATAATGGAAGATCAGGTGTAACAATAACATCTTTCCAACCTTGTGGTGCTGTATTCTTTTCTTCTGTATTCATATTTACTCCTTTATTTATTTATCTATTATATTATAGTATAGTTTTTGCGCCTAGTCAAGAGATTTTTATTCATCTACTTCATCATCATCATAAATATCGTCTGAAACAATAGATTTTAGCTTGTGTTTTACAATGAAATCTCTACGTAGTGCGGCATTTTTACCCATTAGTTGAGTATATAATTCGATAATTTCATTAAAATTATCTGGTTTAAGTTGTATTAATTTGCGGTTTGCTGGGTTCATTGTTGTTTCATACAATTCCTCAGCATTAAGTTCACCTCAAATACATAGGTATTCTGACTATTTATTCACTAGAATTTCTTCTAGGCTTACTCTTTCCTATTGCTTGACCTTCGTTTCCTATAAGTCATCTGTGTACTAATAACAGAAGTACTCCCTGCCTGTGGTCGGGGATAGTCGATACAGGTATTATTTATGGTTTTATATGTAATCAGTTTTGATAACACCGTATTTTCGCATGGCTTGATGTATGCCAGATTTATCATTAATTGATGTAAGATAATGATGGTCTCGTCATCTTCTTTGTATGTTATTTGATAAGCCTATATAAACTTTATCATTAACATCATTTTTAATTATATAAATACCATTCATAATGTCCCACGAGACTCCTTTTTCATATAATATCATTATACTATATAAGTTACCCTCGTTAGCAAAAATGAGGACTAAGAGAACTCATTTTTACCCCTCTAGTTAGAGGAAAAGTAAGTTATGGGTCAAGTGATTCAACCCCTTAATATGTGTTGCCTCAAAACCACGATGTGTTCTGAACCATTTTTGCGCCTCTTTTTCGTCATACAAGTAAATAACCTCCTTACGTGCGGTTACAACTTTATAAATTGGAGAGAGGACTATATAAACTTTACCTGCCTTAATAAGCTCTGGCAAGTGAAATAAAAATAACGTTGTTAAAAGTAAATTTATATGGAGGCCATCAGGATCTGAATCTGCCATAAAAATTATTCTTTTATAACGTAAATTATTAATATTAAAATGCTCACCTACACCACACCCTAAACAGGTGAGGATATCTTTAATAATGTCACTTTTAATTGCATCCGCAAGCTCAAGTGAACACACATTTTTAATTTTACCCCTTAAAGGAAGTATGGCTTGGTTGGCTGCCTTTGTTTCCTTAGCGCCACCTGCAGCTGAATCCAGGCTCTGCAGTAGCCTGCTGACTATTTCTTCGACATAAGTCGTCTAATATTTCGGCCCGCGTACCAATAGCGGGACTACTCTCCAACAACGGAGATAGTCGATACATGTATGATTATGAATTAGTACTTAGGTTCCTCGCCTAATTCGGCATGAAACATATCAATTCTCTTTTGTGTTTCGCCATTTTTATTTCTATAACGTCTAGTTGATTTGTTTCCATAAAGTTTTTCAATAATTTCACCACATAGTTTTTGAAAACTTTCTCAATCAATTCTTCCTTTAAATATTTTATAAACTTCATTATATTTATTAATAGGACCAAACCAT